>Ga0066256_1000381_pt1 | contig 138367 bp, 133 predicted proteins | sample ThiBio_1000_biof_FD_87107 | JGI IMG/M metagenome (GOLD analysis project Ga0066256, IMG submission 87107) | Wastewater bioreactor microbial communities from Cape Town, South Africa - Thiocy_expt_1000_biof (version 2) | ecosystem: Engineered > Bioreactor > Thiocyanate-remediating >...
GGCGGCCGTGCGCTCTGTACTCAGTCACGGGCTCGATCACCCCAGCCGCTACCAAGCTGCACGGGCCGGTCTGGCCGCCTCATCGGCGTTCAGACTCTACCGTTCTGGCCTGGTCTGAACATACAAGCCGCCGGGTGCCGTGGCTTGACGTTGACGTTAACGTAAACTATCGCCGATTGAGTTGCGTCATGGACAGGACCGATTCCAGCAGGAGATCCTCGCGATGGTGAACATTCCGGGCCTGAAATTCGACCTCGGCGATGACGTCGAGATGCTGCGCGACTCGCTGCAGCAGTTCACCGCCAAGGAGATCGCGCCGCGCGCCGCCGAGATCGACCGCAGCGACCAGTTCCCCATGGACCTGTGGCGCAAGCTGGGCGAGCTGGGCGTGCTCGGCATGACCGTCTCCGAGGAGTACGGCGGCGCCGATCTCGGCTACCTCGCGCACATCGTCGCCATGGAGGAGATCTCGCGCGGCTCGGCCTCGGTCGGCCTGTCGTACGGCGCGCACTCCAACCTGTGCGTGAACCAGATCCACCGCAACGGCAGCGACGAGCAGAGGTGGAAATACCTGCCGAAGCTGGTCTCCGGCGAATGGGTCGGTGCGCTGGCGATGTCGGAACCCAACGCCGGCTCCGACGTGGTGTCGATGAAGCTGCGCGCCGAGATGCGCGGCGACCGCTGGGTGCTCAACGGCAGCAAGATGTGGATCACCAACGGCCCGGACGCCGACGTGCTGGTGGTCTACGCCAAGAACGACTTCGAGGCCGGCCCGCGCGGCATCACGGCATTCCTCATCGAGAAGGGCTTCAAGGGCTTCTCGGTGGCGCAGAAGCTCGACAAGCTCGGCATGCGCGGCAGCCATACCGGCGAGCTGGTGTTCCAGGACTGCGAGGTGCCGGTCGAGAACGTGCTCGGCGGCCTGGGGCGCGGCGTGAACGTGCTGATGAGCGGCCTGGACTTCGAGCGCGCGGTGCTCTCGGGCGGCCCGCTGGGCATCATGGCCGCGTGCATGGACGCGGTGGTGCCGTACATGCACGAGCGCAAGCAGTTCGGCCAGCCGATCGGCGAGTTCCAGCTGATGCAGGGCAAGCTCGCCGACATGTACTCGACGATGATGGCCACGCGCGCCTACGTCTACGAGGTGGGACGCCAGTGCGACCGCTCGCGCGCCGGCCTGGTGGACGTGCGCAGCCTGCGCAAGGACGCCGCCGGCGCGATCCTGTTCTCGGCCGAGAAGGCCACCTGGATGGCCGGCGAGGCGATCCAGTGCCTGGGCGGCAACGGCTACATCAACGACTACCCCACCGGCCGGCTGTGGCGCGACGCCAAGCTCTACGAGATCGGCGCCGGCACCTCGGAGATCCGCCGCATGCTGATCGGCCGCGAGCTGTTCGGCGAGACGAAGTAGGCGCCGTGGGCTCCGAGCACGGCTCCGAACGGCCGGCGGCGATCGCGCAAGCCATCCTCGCCGGCTTCGATCGTCACTACGGGCTGTCGCGCTACATCGCGCAGCAGGCCAAGGCGCGCTTCGAGCGCGGCGACTGGCACGGCATCCGCCGGCTGGCGCGCGACCGCATCGCGTTCTACGACCAGCGCGTGCGCGAGGCGGTCGATCGCCTGGCCAGCGAGTTCGGGCTCGGCAAGCGCAGCCAGCGGCTCACCGACGACCGCCTGTGGCTGCGGGTCAAGCGCGACTACGTGCCGCTGCTGGCCGACCACTTCCAGCCCGAGCTGGCCGAGACCTTCTTCAACTCGGTCTCGTGCAAGCTGCTGCACCGCACCTACTACAATAACGAATTCATCTTCGTGCGCCCGGCGGTGTCCACCGAGTACCTCGACGCCGAGCGCCCGAGCTGGCGGGTGTACTACCCGCTCAGCGAAGGCTGGCGCCCGGCGCTGCGGCGCATGATCATCGACCTCGGGCTGGCCTGCCCCTTCGTGGACATCGAGCGCGATCTCTCCCTGCTGCAGCTGGCCGCGCGCGAGCACTTCCCGCCGGGCTTCGCCTACGCCGCCGACTGCCAGCTGCAGGTACTGCGCACCCTGTTCTTCCGCAACAAGGGGGCCTACCTGATCGGGCGCTTCATCAACGACGGCGAGCTGCTGCCGTTCGCCATCCCGATCCTGCGCGATTCGCAGGGCAGGCTGTACCTCGACGCGATCCTGTTCGGCAGCGAGCGCATCGAGGCGCTGTTCAACTTCGCGCGCGCCTACTTCATGGTCGACATGGACGTGCCCTCGGCCTACGTGCGCTTCCTCGCCACGCTGATGCCCACCAAGCCGGAGTCCGAGCTGTACACCATGCTGGGCTTCCACAAGCAGGGCAAGACGCTGTTCTACCGCGACCTGCTGCAGCACCTGAAGTATTCGCACGACCGCTTCGTGGTCGCCCCGGGCATCAAGGGCCTGGTGATGCTGGTGTTCACCCTGCCGTCGTTCCCCTACGTGTTCAAGGTGATCAAGGACAAGCGCGGCAAGGAGATCACGCGCGAGTTCATCAAGAGCCAGTACCAGCTGGTCAAGTTCCACGACCGGGCCGGGCGCATGGCCGACACCTGGGAATACTCCGACGTGCTGTTCCCCAAGGACCGGGTCGACCCGCAGCTGCTGGCCGAGCTGCACGAGTGCGCGCCCTCGCTGATCGAGGAGGAGGCCGGCGCGGTGCTGGTGCGCCACCTGTACATCGAGCGGCGCATGGTGCCGCTGAACCTGTACCTCGAGCGCGCCGGCGACGCCGAGCGCGAGCACGCACTCATCGAATACGGCGACGCGATCAAGCAGATGGTGAGCGCCAACATGTTCCCCGGCGACATGCTCTACAAGAACTTCGGCGTCACGCGCCAGGGCCGGGTGGTGTTCTACGACTACGACGAGGTCGCCTACATCACCGACATGAACTTCCGCCGCATCCCGCCGCCGCGCACGCCGGAGGACGAGATGTCGGCCGAGCCGTGGTACTCGGTGGGCCCGCACGACGTGTTCCCCGAGGAGTTCGGCACCTTCCTGCTGGGCGACCCGCGCGTGCGCGAGCTGTTCATGAAGCACCACGCCGACCTGCTCGAGCCCGCCTTCTGGCAGGAACGTCAGCGCCGCATCCGCGAGGGCGAGCTGGACGACGTGTTCCCCTACCCCGATGCGCTACGCTTCCGCCATCGGCTGGCGATGCCCGCCACCGCCGCCCCGGCCGATGCCTGAAGCGGCCGCTCGCCTCGACAAGCGCCCCTGTTATCGCGCATCCTTCGATCACAGGCATCCGTGCCACGATTCATCCAGTCCCCGAGCAGGAGATCACCATGAGCGATCCTATCGTCATCGTTTCCGCCGCCCGCACGCCGATCGGCGCCATGCAGGGCGAGCTGTCGGGCCTGGCCGGCCATCAGCTCGGCTCGGTCGCGATCCGCGCCGCCGTTGAGCGCGCCGGCCTGAAGCCCGAGCAAATCCAGGAAGTCATCATGGGTTGCGTGCTGCCCGCCGGCCAGGGCCAGGCGCCGGCGCGCCAGGCCACGCTGGGCGCCGGGCTGCCGCCGTCGTCCGGGGCCACCACCCTCAACAAGGTGTGCGGCTCGGGCATGAAGGCCGCGATGCTGGCGCACGACCTGCTGGTCGCGGGCAGCCAGGACATCGTCGTGGCCGGCGGCATGGAGAGCATGAGCAACGCGCCCTACATGATGCTCAAGGGGCGCGGCGGCTATCGCTACGGCCACGCCACGCTGTACGACCACATGGCGCTCGACGGCCTCGAGGACGCCTACGAGAAGACCCCCAACGGCGGCGGCAAGTCGATGGGCCAGTACGCCGAAGACTGCGCCGGCAAGTACTCGTTCACGCGCGAGGAGCAGGACGCCTATGCGATCGAGTCCACCCGCCGCGCGCTGGCGGCCAACAACGACGGCACCTTCAAGTGGGAGATGGCCCCGGTCACGGTGGCCGGCCGCAAGGGCGACGTGGTGATCGAGAAGGACGAGTCGCCGTACAAGGCCAACGTCGAGAAGATCCCCTCGCTCAAGCCCGCGTTCCGCAAGGACGGCACGGTCACCGCCGCCACCTCGTCGTCGATCTCCGACGGTGCGGCCGCGCTGGTGCTGATGCGCGCCTCCACCGCGACGAAGCTGGGCCTGAAGCCGCTCGCCCGCCTGGTGGGCCACGCCACCCATTCGCAGCAGCCGCAGTGGTTCACCACCGCCCCGGTCGGCGCCATCGCCAAGCTCTACGAGAAGGTGGGCTGGAACAGCAAGTCGGTCGACCTGTACGAGATCAACGAGGCCTTCGCGGTGGTCGCGATGGCCGCGATGAAGGAGCACGGGCTGCCCCACGACAAGGTCAACGTGAATGGCGGCGCGTGCGCGCTGGGCCACCCGATCGGCGCCTCGGGCGCGCGGCTGATCGTCACCCTCATCGGCGCGCTGCGCCACAAGGGCCTGAAGAAGGGCGTGGCGTCGCTGTGCATCGGCGGCGGCGAGGCCACCGCGGTGGCCGTCGAGCTGCTCTAGCCTCGGGGGAGCCGGGCGCGCCATGCCGACCGCGCTGATCCTCGGGGCGTCGCGCGGCCTCGGCCTGGAGTTCGCCACGCAATACCTCGCCGAGGGCTGGACCGTCCATGCCACCTGCCGCAGCGAGCCCGACCGCCTGCGGCTGCGCGACCTGGGCGCACACACCCTGAAGTTCGACGCCCGCGATGCCGCCGACCTCGCCGGGCTCACCTGGCAGATCGACGGCGAGCGGCTCGACGTGGCGATCCTCAACGCCGGCGTCTACGGGCCGCGCCACAGCATCCTCCAGCGGCCGCCCTCGAACGAGGATTTCGACCTGGTGATGCACACCAACGTGCTCGCGCCGATGCGCCTGGTGCCGGTGCTGGCGCCGCTGCTGGGCCCGGCACGCGGCACCCTGGCGGTGATCTCCAGCCGCATGGGGTCGATCTCGGCCACCGGCACCGGCCACGGCGCGCTGTACCGGGTCTCCAAGGCGGCCGAGAACATGGTCGCCAAGCTGGCCCACGTCGAGTTCGCCGCGCTGGGCGTGCGCGTGCTCGTGCTGCACCCCGGCTGGGTGCGCACCGACATGGGCGGCCCCAACGCCGAGGTCGAGACCGCCGACAGCATCGCCGGCATGCGGCGCGTGATCGCCGACCCGCTGGCGTATCCGGGCGGCGGCTTCTTCGACTACCGCGGCCAGTCGCTGGCCTGGTGAGGCCGGAACCGGACGATGCTGCCGACCGAAGAGCAATCGATGATCCGCGACGCGGTGCGTGCCTTCGTGCAGAAGGAGATCGCGCCGCACGCCGCGCGCTGGGACCGCGAGTCGATCTTTCCGCGAGACGCGCTGCGGGGCCTGGCCGCGCTCGGCTGCTACGGCGTCGCGGTGCCCGAGCACTGGGGCGGCGCCGGGCTCGACTACCGGTCGCTGGCGCTGGTGATCGAAGAGATCGCCGCCGGCGACGGCGCCACCTCCACCGTGGTGTCGGTGAACAACTGCCCGGTGTGCTCCATCCTCATGGCCTGGGGCAGCGATGCGCAGAAGGAGCAGTGGCTGCAGCCACTCGCCTCCGGGCGCATGCTGGGCGCCTTCTGCCTCAGCGAGCCGCAGGTCGGCTCCGAGGCCTCGGGGCTGCGCACCACCGCCGTGCGAGACGGCGGCGAGTGGGTGCTCGACGGCGTCAAGCAGTTCGTCACCTCGGGCAGGAACGCCGACGTGGCGATCGTGATGGCGGTCACCGACCGCGAGGCCGGCAAGCGCGGCATCTCGGCCTTCCTGGTGCCGACCGCCGCGCCCGGCTACGTCGTCGCGCGGCTCGAGGAGAAGGCCGGCCAGCACGCCTCGGACACCGCGCAGGTGCTCTTCGAGCGCTGCCGCGTGCCGGCGGCCAACCTCATCGGAGAGGAGGGCCAGGGCTACCGCATCGCCCTCTCCGGGCTCGAGGGCGGGCGCATCGGCATCGCCTCGCAGGCGGTCGGCATGGCGCGCGCGGCCTTCGAGGCGGCGCTGCGCTACGCCAAGGAGCGCGTGGCCTTCGGGCGGCCGATCTTCGAGCACCAGGCAGTGAGCTTCCGGCTCGCCGACATGGCCACCCGCATCGAGGCGGCGCGCCAGCTGGTGCACCACGCCGCGGCCCTCAAGGATGCCGGCCGGCCGTGCCTGAAGGAGGCCGCCATGGCCAAGCTGTTCGCCTCCGAGATGGCCGAGCAGGTGTGCTCCGCGGCGATCCAGATCCACGGCGGCTACGGCTACCTCGCCGACTTCCCGGTCGAGCGCATCTGGCGCGACGTGCGCGTGTGCCAGATCTACGAAGGCACCAGCGACATCCAGAAGATCCTGATCAGCCGTGCCCTCGACGCCGGGGACGCGGGGTCCTGACGCAAATAGTACCCATGCCGGGCGACTCGCCGTATCCGCCCATCCGGGACTACGGGGCGATCGGCGATTGCCGCACCATCGCGCTGGTCTCGCGCACCGCTTCGATCGACTGGTGGTGCCCGCCGCGCTTCGACGCGCCGGCGCTGTTCGGCCGGCTGCTCGACTGGCGGCGCGGCGGCTCGCTGCACTTCGCGGCCGGCCGGCTGGCGCCCGCCGGCCGGCGCTACCTGCCGGGCTCGGCGGTCCTGGAGACCACCCTCGAGCTGGATGGCGGCAGCCTCGTCGTCACCGATTTCCTGGCCCTCGTCGGGCGCCCCGGCCCGCTGCCGGCGCCGGTCCCCTTCGCCCGCCAGAAGCTGGTGCGTCTGGTGCGCTGCGAGCGCGGCCGGGTGCGCTTCGCGCTGCACTGCGTGCCCCGGCCCGGCTACGGCAGGGTGCGGCCGCGCCTGTGGCTGGCCGGCCCGCCCGAGGCCCGGCGCCGCGCGCTGACCCTGCTCCTGCCCCGCGAGCGGCGCCGCGTCACGCTGTGCGCCACCATCGACTGGGCGCCGATCCACGATGCCCAGGGCCGCCTCGAGGCCGTGCTCGGCCCCGGCGAGGAGCTCGGCGTGGTCATCGACCACGGGGCGGGCGACCTCGCCGGCGAGGGTGTGGAGCACCCCGGGGAGCATCGTGCACAAGCCTTCGGGCGCCTGTTCGAGCTGGACGAGCTGCATCGATGGCGCGATGAAACGCTGCAGTTCTGGTCCGGATGGGCGGCGGTCAGCCGCTACGGCGGGCCGTATCGCGACCTGGTGCAGCGCAGCGCCATCACGCTCAAGCTGCTCACCTACCACCCCTCGGGGGCCATCGTGGCCGCCGGCACCACCTCGCTGCCCGAGGAACCCGGCGGCGAGCGCAACTGGGACTACCGTTACACCTGGCTGCGCGACGCCTCCTTCACCCTGTACGCGCTGCATGCGCTGGGCTATCGCGCCGAGGCCGACGCCTTCATGGACTGGCTGGCGCAGGCGTGCGTGGACGACCGCGAGCCGTCGGTGCTGTATCGCGTCGACGGCTCGACCCCCGGCAGGGAGTGCATCCTGCGCGGGCTCGACGGCTACCGCCAGGCCCGGCCGGTGCGCATCGGCAACCGCGCGGCGCGCCAGCTCCAGCTCGACATCTACGGTGAAGTGCTCGATGCGGCCTGGCTCGACGCGCGTGCGGGCAACCGGTTCGGAGCGCAGCAGTGGGCGCTGGTCGCGCGCTTCGCGGACTTCGCCGCGCAGCGCTGGCGGCTGCCCGACAACTCGATCTGGGAGGTACGCGGGCCGCAGCGCCACTTCACCTACTCGAAGGTGATGTGCTGGGTGGCGCTCGATCGCGCCTGCCGCCTGGCGGTGCTGCTCGGGCACGCGGAGGAGGAAGCGCAACGCCTGGAGCGCTGGCGCAGCGAGGCCGCAGTCATCCGCGAGACGGTCCTGCGCGAGGGCCGGCGCGCTGACGGTGCGTTCGTGCAGTCGTTCGGCAGCACGCGCCTGGACGCCGCCTGCCTGGTCTTTCCGCTGGTCGGCTTCATCGACGCCGGCGCGCCTTCGGCACGCGCGACCCTCGCAGCGGTGCACGCCGACCTGGCGTACGGCCCGCTGGTCAGGCGTTATCGCAACAACGAGGCGATCGAAGGCGTGAGCGGCGGCGAAGCCTTCTTCCTCATCTGCAGCTACTGGCTGTGCGACAACCTCGCCCTGCGCGGCGAGGTCGACGAGGCGCGCCGGCGCTTCGAGGCGCTCTCGGCCCACGCCAACGATCTCGGCCTGTTCAGCGAGCAGTGGGCGCCGCGCGGCGAGCTCGCGCTGGGCAACTTCCCGCAGGCCTTCACCCACATCGCGCTGATCGGCAGCGCGTACAACCTGGAACGGGCGGCACGCGGCTCGGCGCACGGAGCCGTGCGCGCTACGGCGCCCGGCGGTTGAGCGCGCCCTGCAACCTGCCACGCCGCGCGCCCGCCTCGCCGCCGGCGGAAAATAAACGGGCGACCGTTCAATTCTTCTGATATGCTGGGGGATCTTCGCGCCACCCCTGCCGCCACCTCCATGGCCCGTACCGCCGGATCCGAGGGCAGCCGCACCGAGGAGTCCATCCGCCGCGCCGCCATCGGCCTGATCGCCGAGCGCGGCTTCGAGGCGATGACGCTGCGCGAGCTCGCGCGCCGCGTCGGCGTGCAGCCGGGCACCCTGTACCGCTATTTCCCGAGCAAGGGGCGCATGCTGGTCGAGCTGCTGCTCGAGCACCTGGAGTTCCTGCTCGGGCAGTGGGAGCGCACGCAGCCTGCCGGCGCCGATCCGCTCGAGCGCCTGCGCGCCTTCGTCGACTTCCACATCCGCGCCCACACGCTGCGCCGGCGCGAGGTGTTCGTCGCCAACATGGAGCTGCGCAGCCTCGCACCGGCCGATCGCCGCCGCGTGGTCGCGCTGCGGCGCCGCTACGAGGACATCCTCGCCGGCATCCTGCACGCCGGCGTCGCCGCGCGGGTGTTCAGGGTGCCGGACGTGCGCGTGGCCACGTTCGCAGTGCTCGCCATGCTCACCGGCGTCGGCGCCTGGTATCGCGAGAGCGGGCGGCTCGGCAAGCGCGAGCTGATCGACGTGCATACGCAGCTGGTGATGCAGTGCGTGGGCGCGGCGCCTCCGGACCACGACGGGAGATCCCCTTGAACCGAATCGAAAGCAGGCTCGATCCCCGCGACCCGCAGTTCCAGGCCAACGCCCAGGCCATGCGCCTGCTGGTCGGCGACCTGCGCGCCAAGGTGGCGCAGGCGGCGCTGGGCGGCGGCGAAGCGGCACGTGCGAAGCACGTGGCGCGCGGCAAGCTGCCGCCGCGCGAGCGCGTGCAGATGCTGCTCGACCCGGGCACGCCCTTCCTCGAGCTCTCGCCGCTGGCGGCGCTCGGCCTGTACGACGACGAAGCGCCGTGCGCCGGCGTCATCACCGGCATCGGGCGCGTGGCGGGCATCGAGTGCGTGGTGGTATGCAACGACGCCACGGTCAAGGGCGGCACCTACTTCCCGCTGACCGTGAAGAAGCACCTGCGCGCCCAGGAGATCGCGCGCGAGAACCTGCTGCCGTGCATCTACCTGGTCGACTCGGGCGGCGCGAACCTGCCCAACCAGGACGATGTGTTCCCCGACCGCGAGCACTTCGGGCGCATCTTCTACAACCAGGCCACCATGTCGGCGCTGGGCATCCCGCAGATCGCGGTGGTGATGGGCTCGTGCACCGCCGGCGGGGCCTACGTGCCGGCGATGAGCGACGAGGCGATCATCGTGCGCAACCAGGGCACGATCTTCCTCGGCGGCCCGCCGCTGGTGAAGGCGGCCATCGGCGAAGTGGTCAGCGCCGAAGACCTCGGCGGGGGCGACGTGCACACGCGCCTGTCGGGCGTGGCCGACTACCTCGCCGAGGACGACACGCACGCGCTGGCCATCGCGCGGCGCCTGGTGGGCAACCTGAACCGGCGCAAGCCGCAGCAGCTCGACGTGAGCGAGCCGGTGGAGCCACACTATCCGGTCGAGGAGATGTACGGCGTGATCCCCACCGACACGCGCAAGCCCTACGACGTGCGCGAGGTGATCGCGCGCATCGTCGACGACTCGGCGCTCGACGAGTTCAAGGCGCGCTACGGCACCACGCTGGTCACCGGCTTCGCGCGCGTGCACGGCATGCCGCTGGGCATCGTCGCCAACAACGGCATCCTGTTCTCCGAGTCGGCCAACAAGGGCGCGCACTTCGTGGAGCTGTGCGCGCAGCGCCGCATCCCGCTGCTGTTCCTGCAGAACATCACCGGCTTCATGGTCGGGCGCAAGTACGAGAACGAAGGCATCGCGCGCGCCGGCGCGAAGATGGTCACCGCGGTGGCCTGCGCGCAGGTGCCCAAGTTCACCGTCATCATCGGCGGCTCGTTCGGCGCGGGCAACTACGGCATGTGCGGGCGCGCCTATTCGCCGCGCTTCCTGTGGATCTGGCCCAATGCGCGCATCAGCGTGATGGGCGGCGAGCAGGCGGCTTCGGTGCTGGCCACCGTGCGCCGCGACGGCATCGAGGCGCGCGGCGACCAGTGGAGCGCCGAGGAGGAGCAGACGTTCCGCGCGCCCATCCTCGAGCAGTACGAGCGCCAGGGCCACCCCTACTATGCCAGCGCGCGCCTGTGGGACGACGGCGTGATCGATCCGGCCGACACGCGCATGGTGCTGGCGCTGGCGATGTCGGCGACGCTCAACGCGACGATCCCCGAACCGCGCTTCGGCGTCTTCAGGATGTGAACGCGACATGAACTACCAGACCATCGAAACGGCGCTCGAGCGGGGCATCGCCCTGATCCGGCTGAATCGGCCCGAGCTGCGCAACGCCATGAACGACGTCCTCATCGGCGAGCTCGCCGATGCCGTGGAGCGCGCCGTCGACGACGGCGAGGTGCGCGTCATCGTGCTGGCCGGCCGCGGCAAGGCGTTCTGCGCCGGCGGCGACCTGAACTGGATGAAGCGCGCGCGCGAGCTCACCCCCGAGCAGGCGCGCGAAGACTCGGCCGCCCTGGCGCGGCTGCTGCGCGCCCTCTACGAGAGCCCCAAGCCGGTGGTGGCGCGCGTGCACGGTGCCGCCTTCGCCGGCGGCATGGGGCTGGTGGCGGCGTGCGACATCGCGGTGGCCAGCACCGACACCCGGTTCTGCCTGTCCGAGGTCAAGCTCGGCCTGATCCCGGCGATGATCAGCCCCTACGTGGTGCGTGCCATCGGCGAGGCGAACGCGCGGCGCTACTTCCTCACCGCGGAGGTATTCGACGCCGCCGAGGCCTTCCGCATCGGCCTGGTGCACGACCTGGCCGCGCCCGACGAGCTCGACGCCAAGGTCGACGCGCTGCTCGGGCACCTGCTGCTGGGCGGGCCGCAGGCGCTCGGGCAGGCCAAGCGGCTGATCCGCGACGTGGCCGCGCGCCCGATCGACGATGCGCTGACCGACGACACCGCCGCGCGCATCGCCGCGCTGCGCGCCTCCGACGAGGGCCAGGAGGGCATCGCCGCGTTCTTCGAGAAGCGCCGGCCCTCGTGGGTACGCGAGTGATCCCACCGCAACCGGGGAAGCGCGAATGTTCAGCAAGATCCTGATCGCCAACCGCGGCGAGATCGCCTGCCGCGTCGCCGCCACCGCGCGCCGCCTCGGCATCCGCACCGTGGCGGTCTACTCGGACGCCGATGCCGGCGCGCGCCACGTCGCCGCCTGCGACGAGGCGTGGCGCCTGGGCCCGGCGCCGGCGCGCGAGTCCTACCTGCGCGCCGACCTGATCCTCGACATCGCTCGGCGCAGCGGCGCCCAGGCCATCCATCCCGGCTACGGCTTCCTCTCCGAGAACGAGGCCTTCGCGCGCGCGGCGGCCGCCGCCGGCGTGGTGTTCATCGGACCGCCGCCCGAGGCGATCGCCGCCATGGGCAGCAAGTCGGCCGCCAAGACGCTGATGCAGCGCGCCGGGGTGCCGCTCGTGCCCGGCTATCACGGCGACGACCAGGACCCGGCGCGGCTCGCCCAAGAGGCCGGGCAGATCGGCTTCCCGGTGCTGATCAAGGCCAGCGCGGGCGGCGGCGGCAAGGGCATGCGGGTGGTCGAGCGCGCCGAGCTGTTCGACGCCATGCTGGCCTCGTGCAAGCGCGAGGCGAAGAACGCCTTCGGCGACGACGCGGTGCTGGTGGAGCGCTACATCACGCGTCCGCGGCACATCGAGATCCAGGTCTTCGCCGACACCCACGGCCGGTGCGTCTACCTGTTCGAGCGCGACTGCTCGGTGCAGCGGCGCCACCAGAAGGTGCTCGAGGAAGCGCCGGCGCCCGGCATGACCGAGGAGCGCCGCCGCGCGATGGGCGAGGCGGCGGTGGCGGCGGCGCGCGCGGTGGGCTACGTCGGCGCCGGCACGGTCGAGTTCATCGCCGAGCCGTCGGGACGCTTCTGGTTCATGGAGATGAACACCCGCCTGCAGGTCGAGCATCCGGTCACCGAGATGGTGACCGGCTTCGACCTGGTCGAGTGGCAGCTGCGCGTGGCCGCCGGCGAGCCGTTGCCGGCCGCCCAGGAGGCGCTGCGCCTGCGCGGCCACGCGATCGAGGCGCGCATCTACGCCGAGAACCCCGACAAGGGCTTCCTGCCCTCGATCGGCGCGCTGCGCCACCTGCGCACGCCGCCGGCCGTCGCGTTCACGGTCGCCGAAGGCGGCGCGGACGGCGAACCCGCGGCGGTGCGCATCGACAGCGGCGTGCGCGAGGGCGACGCGATCACGCCGCACTACGATCCGATGATCGCCAAGCTCATCACCTGGGGCCGCGACCGCGAACAGGCGCTGGCGCGCATGGCGCTGGCGCTGGCGGGCTTCGAGGTGGTGGGCCCCTCGACCAACGTCGACTTCCTCGGGCGCGTGGTGCGCAGCGACGCCTTCGCGCGCGGCGAGTTCGACACCGGCCTCATCGAGCGCGAGAAGGCGGTACTGCTGCCCGGCCCCGGGCAGCCCTCGCTGCTGCTGCGCGCGATCGCGGCGGCGGCGGTGCTCGCCGGCGAGGCCGGCGAAGCGGCCGAGGCCGCGCGCGCGCGCGGCCGCCACGATCCCTGGGACCTGCGCAACGGCTGGCGGCCGGCCTCGACGCTGCGCCGCACGCTGCACTTCTCGATGGCCGGCGAGGCGTGCCCGGTCGAGGTGGAATACGCGCCGCGCGGCTGGACGGTGCGCGACGGCGAGCAGGCCCTCTGCCTGGCCGGCCTGACCGCTGCACCCGGCGGGCACCGCATCCGCGGCCTGGCGGGCGAACGCGCGTTCGAGGCCGGCGCGGTCTTCGAGGGCGAGGCCCTGCACCTGTTCACTCCCGAGGGCCACTTCGCGCTCGGCTACGCGCCGCCCCTGGCGCACGTCGGCGAGGAAGCGCACGACGGCGGCCAGCTCACCGCGCCGATGCCGGGCAAGGTGATCGCGCTGCTGGTCCAGCCCGGGGCCAAGGTGGCGCGCGGCCAGCCCCTGCTGGTGATGGAGGCGATGAAGATGGAGCACACCATCAGCGCGCCTGCCGACGGCGAGGTGAGCAGCGTGCGCTACGGCGTCGGCGAGCAGGTGGCCGAGGGCGCGCAACTGATCGACTTCGTGCCCCGCTGAACGCGTGAAGGAACCTGCTGCGGTTCCTTCACGCGTTCAGCAGAGGGGCGGGCCGCGCAGGCTTGGGATTAGACTGGAGCTTGGAAGGGAAAGCCGTTCGCCGGCCGTATGCCGGCGGCCTGCCGCGGAGTCGTCATGAACCTGCCCAGCCGAGTCCTGATCACCGAGGTCGGTCCGCGCGACGGACTGCAGAACGAGAAGCAGCCGGTCTCCACCGACGTCAAGGTCGAGCTGTGCGAACGCCTGCTCGCGGCCGGCGTGCGCCAGCTCGAGGCGACCTCCTTCGTCTCGCCCAAGTGGGTGCCGCAGATGGCCGACGCGGCCGAGGTCATGGCCCGGCTGCCGCGCCGCTCCGGCGTGAAGCTGTCGGTGCTCACGCCCAACATGAAGGGTTTCGAGGCGGCGCTCGCCGCGGGCGCCGACGAAGTGGTCATCTTCGGCTCGGCCAGCGAAGCCTTCTCCCGGCGCAACATCAACTGCTCGGTCGCCGAAAGCATCGAGCGCTTCCGCCCGGTGGCGCAGGCCGCCAAGGCCCACCGGCTGCGGGTGCGCGCGGCGGTCTCGGTCGCCTTCGGCTGCCCCTACCAGGGCGAGGTGCCGGTAGCCGCGGTGGTCGACGTCTCGATGCGGCTGCGCGATCTCGGCTGCGACGAGATCGGCATCGCCGACACCATCGGCGTGGGCACGGCGGGCCATGTGGCGCGGGTGTTCGAGGCGGTGGCCCGCGAAGTGCCGCTGGCGCAGCTCTCGGGCCACTTCCACGACACCTACGGCCAGGCGGTGGCCAACGTGATGGCGGCGCTGCAGTGCGGCGTGGCGCGCTTCGATTCGTCGATCGCCGGCCTGGGCGGCTGCCCCTACGCCAAGGGCGCCACCGGCAACGTCGCCACCGAGGACGTGGTCTACCTGCTGCACGGCCTGGGCATCGAGACCGGACTCGACCTCGACCGGCTGGTCGACACCGGCCAGTGGATCTCCGCGCAGCTGGGCCGGCGCAGCGCCTCGCGCGCCGGCAACGCGCTGGCCGCCCGGCACCAGCGCGATCCCGCACCGGCATGAGCGGCGCGGGATCGCCCATGCGGCCGGCCGCACCCGGCTCGTCGACCGCAGCGGCCGCGCCCGGCACCCTGGCCGAACGGCATGAACCGACCGGAACGGCCGAGGCCGCCGCAGCACTCCGTGCCGCGCCGGTCCCTTCGCCATGCATCTCGGTGTGCCGCATCGATGCGGCCACCGGCCTGTGCGCGGGCTGCCTGCGCACGCTCGACGAGATCGCTGCCTGGGGCTCGCTCGACGACGATGCCAAACGCGCGGTCTGGTCGGCGATCGAGCAGCGCCGCGGCGCGCGCTGAGCGGCACGCCGCATGATGCCCGGGCTGCCCCCCTCGCTGCGCTTCGTCCAGCGCGACTGGCTGTCCTCGAACCAGGTGGTCGGCTTCGACGGCGGCGAGGCCGTCGTGGTCGATACCGGCTATGTCAAGCACGCCGACCTCGCCGTCGCACTGATGCGCCGCCTGCTCGCCGATGCCGGCGGCGCGCGGCTCGCCGGCATCGTCAACACCCACCTGCACTCCGACCACTGCGGCGGCAATGCCGCGCTGGCGCACGCCTTCGGCTGCCCGATCGCGATCCCGCAGGCGAGCGCCGCCGACGTGGCCGCCTGGGACGAAGCGGCCCTCGGCTATAGCGGGACCGGCCAGCGCTGCCCGCCGTTTCGCCACGGCGCGACGCTGGCGCCCGGCGACACCCTGCGGCTGGGCGGGCTGGCCTGGCAGGTGCTGGCCGCACCCGGCCACGACCCGAGGAGCCTGATCTTCCACTGCGCGCACGAGCGCCTCCTGATCTCGGCCGACGCGCTGTGGGAGCAGGGCTTCGGCATCATCTTCCCCGAGCTCGACGGAGACTCCGGCTTCGCCGAGCAGCAGGCGGTGCTCGAGCTGATCGCCTCGCTGCCCGTCGACGTGGTGCTGCCCGGCCACGGGCCGGCCTTCACCGACGTACGCGGCGCGCTCGCGCGCGCCTTCGGCCGGTTGGCGGCGATGCGCGCCGATCCGCCCAAGCATGCGCGCCACGCGCTGAAGGTGCTGGTGAAGTTCCTGCTGCTCGACATCGAACGCATCGAGTCGACGCAACTGATCGAACGGGTGCGCGACGCCACCGTGATGCGCGCAGCCGCCGCCAGGGCCGGCATGACCTACGAAGCGGCGCTCGCCTGGGCCGCCGACGAGCTGGTGACGCAGGGCCAGCTACGCCGCGACGGAGACTGGCTGCTCGATCACTGAGCGCCTCCTCTTTCGGCCCCCTCCTTCGCCGCTTGGTGCGGCCGCCGCAGGCCGGCGCCCCACAGAACGTGTGAAGGAATCGTAGCGAGCGGCCCGAGGTCGCGCCGAGAAGCGCAGCCGTACTGGGGTACGGCGAGCATCGCAGGCGCGAGATCGGGCCGCGCAGCAGATTCCTTCACACGTTCTCAGCCGAGGTGCTCGCCGAAGGTCCAGCTCACCCGGCGGCGCCCGGCCTCGGGTGCCTCGAGCGCGAGCGCCGGCACCAGGCCCTCCCGGCAGCGCCGCGCGAGCTCGATGTACAGCGCCGTGCCGGCGCGCTTGCGCGCGATGTCGCCCTCGGTGAGCGTCCGCACCACGCGCGCCGGCATCCCCGCCACCAGCACGCGCGGCGGGATCTGCATGTCGACCTTGACGAAGGCCATCGCGGCCACGATGGCCTGCTCGCCCACCGTGGCACGGTCCATCACCACCGCATTCATGCCGACCATCGCGTCGCGTCCGATGCGCCCGCAATGGATGATCGCGCCGTGGCCGATGTGGCTTTCCTCCTCCATCACGCAGTCGAGGTCGGGTCGCGAATGCACCACGCAGTTGTCCTGCAGGTTGGCATTGCGCTCCATCACGATGCGGCCGAAGTCGCCGCGCAGCGCCGCGCCCGGCCCGACGTAGCAGCCCGGCCCGACGATCACGTCGCCGATGAGGAACGCGCCCGGATGGACGTAGGCCGTAGGGTCGATCACCGGCGTGATGCCCTCGAACGCATAGACGGTGGGACCGGCTGGCACGCGGGACTCCGAAGGGAAGCGGAATTTTCGACTTTATCATCCGGATGCGCCAGGCATCGCCGCGCCGAACCGCACCTGTCGCGCTGCAGCATCCGCCCGCTTCATGATCCATCGCGGCGCGACGCCCGCCCCGGCGCAGCCTCCATTGCGGCGCAGCACCCGTCGCGACGACGAGACGCCGGCCGCCAGCCGGAAGCGCGTTCCTCCGACGGGCGGCCCCGCCCGTCGGAGCCGTGAATTCCGCCCGGGACCGATGGCCGTACGGCGACGATACTGAGCCCCGAGATGCCTCCTTTTTTCGATCCACGCACCGCCTTCCTGGTGGGTGCCTGCATGGCCGCGCTCGGCGCCCTGACCTTCGCCGCTCTGCAACCCATGTACCGGGCCGACGCAGCGTCGCTGCGCCGCTATGCGGCGGCGATGGCGACCACCGCGGCCGGACTGCTGCTGCTGAGCATGCGCGGCTTGTTGCCCCCCATACTGGCCCACGCCAGCGCCAACGCGCTGATGAGCTTCGGCATCGTGGCCTGCGTCGACGCGACGATGCGGCTGTTCGGACGCACGCAGCCCACCTGGCTGTTCGTGCTGCAGCTCGCCGGCCTCGCGCTGCTGTGGGCGTGGCTGGACAACGATCCGCAGCGCGCGCGACTGCGCGTCGTCGCCTTCTCGGCCGTGCACACCCTGTGGCCGGCCGCCATCGCCTGGATGATCGCACGCACGCCGCAGTGGCGCCGGCAGGGCTATGCCCTGGCGCTGCGCTGGCTCTTCGTCGGCTACGCGGGCGCCCACCTGGCGCGCGCCGTCACGGTATGGCTGGGCGCCTCCGTGTCCGGGGGCGCGCTCACCCCCGGCACCAGCCAGATCGCCTTCGTGCTGATCTTCGTGGTGAGTCCGATCGCGCTCGCACAGATCGTCCAGATGATCCTCCATGCGCGCGTATCCGGAGAGCTGCACCGGCGCGCGACCACCGACGAGCTGACCGGCCTGTACTCGCGCGCGCACTTCTTCGAGCTCGCGCGCGAACGGCTGCGCCGCCCCTATCCCGCCGGGACGGTCCATTACCTGCTGATGATCGACCTGGACCACTTCAAGTCGGTCAACGACCGCTATGGCCACTCGGTCGGCGACCGTGCGCTGCGCCATGCCGCCCGCGTGCTGCACGGCGCGATCAGGCCGTCCGGCTTCGTCGGCCGCTACGGCGGCGAGGAGTTCTGCGCGCTGATCCGCAGCCACAGCGACGACGGCGGAAAGCGGATCATCGACGGCGTGCGCAAGGCGCTGGCAGCGGCGCCCCTGCGCTCAGGCGACGCGGTGATCGTGCTGACCGCCAGCATCGGCGCCGTGCCGGTCGGCGATGCCGAATCGCTCGAGCGCGTGCTGGTGCACGCCGACCACTGCGTCTACCGCGCCAAGGCCGAAGGACGCAACCGCGTCGTGCGCCTGGGGGAGATCCTGGCCGAGCCGATCGTCTAGGAGTCTGTTCTCACTCCGGTCGTCACCGCTTGCGGGCGCCGCCCGCACGCCCGGCCCGGGGCTTGCGCGCCAGCTCGCGCTGCATCTGCGCCGCCAGCGCCTGCGCCTCGGCCGCCTCGGGTATCGGCCGGCCCGAGTCGCGCCAGGCCACCGCGTCCTTGTAGCCGTGCAGCTGCGCGCGCCGGCGGAACCACAGGCCCTGTGGATCGTGGCGCGTGATGCCGTCGAACAGCGTAGCGAACATCTGCGTCTGCTCGAGCCCCATCGCATCGAGCACCTGGTTGACCACCAGCTTGTGCATCATCAGCTGGCCGCGCGGCACGCCGGCGATGCGCCCGGCGAGCTCGCGCACGGCCGCCTCGAGCTGCGCGGGCGGCACGGCATCGGTGGCCAGGCCCCACTCCTTCGCCGTGGTGCCGTCGATCGTGTCGCCGGTGAACATCATGCGCTTGGCCCGCATCGGCCCGAGCCGGAAGGCCCACATCGCGGTGGTCGGGCAGCCCCAGACGCGCGCCGGCATGTAGCCGATGTGCGCGTCATCGGCCATCACCAGCAGGTCGCAGCACAACGCGATGTCGCTGCCGCCGGCCACCGCGTGGCCGTGCACCTGGGCGATGGTCGGCTTGTAGCTGTGCCACAGGCTCATGAAGTCCTCGGTGAAGCGCTTCATGGTGCGGTAGTCGAGCATGGGGTCCCACGGAGACGATTCCTGCTGGCAGGGATGGTCGACCATCCCTTCGCCGAAGGCCTGCAGGTCGTAGCCGGCGCAGAACGCGCGCCCGGCGCCCGCCAGCACGATCACGTGCACCGCATCGTCGGCGTTGGCCGCTTCCACTGCGCGCCGGATCTCGCCCGGCATGCGCTCGTCGATCGCGTTCAGCCGCTCGGGCCGGTTCAGCGTGATGCGCGCGATGCGCGGATTGGCGCGATCGCGCGCGTACTTCAGCGTGTGGAAGCGGGGCATCGTGCCCTCCGGGTTGGACGCTCGAGTGTAGCGCCGGGGTGGTCGGCGCGGAGATGGCCTTACGATGCTCTTCCGGTTCCCTGCAACGGAGGTCGACTGCCATGTCCACCAACACCGTCCGACTCCACCGCGTGATCCGCGCCGCCCCGGAACGCCTCTATCGCGCCTTCCTCGATCCCGACGCGATGGTCAAGTGGCTGCCTCCGAACGGCTTCACCGGCAAGGTCCACCACCTCGACGCCAAGGTCGGCGGCAGCTACCGGATGTCGTTCACCAACTTCGGCACCGGCCGCAGCCATGCCTTCGGCGGGGAGTATCTCGAGCTGCTGCCCGGGGAACGCATCCGCCATACGGACCGCTTCGACGATCCGAACCTGCCGGGAGAGATGCGCACGACGATCTCCCTGTCGGCGGTGTCCTGCGGAACCGATCTGAGCATCGTGCAGGAGGGCATTCCCGAGGCCATCCCGGTCGAGGCGTGCTATCTCGGCTGGCAGGAATCGCTGGCACTGCTGGCAAAGCTCGTCGAGGCCGAGATTCCCGACCAGTAGCCCGAGATTGCGCGCCGCGCACGCCCGATCGCACCGGCCACGGTGCGTGGCCGGGCTGCGCAGCGCCGCGGCATGCGCTTCAGTCGTACTTGCGCGCGTCCTCGATCACCTTGCCGTCGTTGGGCAGGCTCGCCGGCTCGACCAGCTCGACCTCGCCGCGCAGCTTGGTGACCTCGCGCATCGCCTCGGCCAGCCGCGCGGCCAGCGCCTGGGCGCCGCCGGCCGCGGCCAGCTTCGCCGCATCGACCTCGCACCTGAGCGTCATGCGGTCGCTGGCCATCTCGCCCTCGACCACCAGCCGCGCACGGCCGGCTTCGGGCACCCGTCGCACGATCTCGGCCACCTGCCCCGGATGCACGAACATGCCGCGCACCTTGGTGGTCTGGTCGGCACGGCCGAGCCAGCCGCGGATGCGCACGTTGGTACGCCCGCACGGCGAGATGCCCGGCAGCACGGCGGAGAGGTCGCCGGTGCCGAAGCGGATCATCGGGTACTCGGGGTTGAAGCTGGTGACCACCACCTCGCCCACCTCGCCGTCGGGCACCGGCTCGCCAGTGCCCGGGCGCACGATCTCGAGGACCAGGTCCTCGTCGAGGATCATGCCTTCCACGGCATGCGACTCGTAGGCGATCAGGCCGATGTCGGCGGTGCCGTACCACTGCAGCACCGTCTCGATGCCCTGCTGCCGGAACCAGGCGCGCAGGCTGGGCGGCAGCGCCTCGGCCGCCAGCAGCGCGCGCCGCAGGTTGGAGATGTCGAGCGCCAGCTCGTGCGCGCGCTCCACGATGATGCGCAGGAACGAGGGCGTGCCGGCGTAGGCATCGGGCCGCAGCATGCGGATCACCTCGATCTGCTGCTCGGTCTGCCCCGTGCCGGCAGGGATCACCGCGCAGCCGAGCTTGCGCGCCGCGCCCTCGATCATCCAGGCGCCCGGCGTGAGGTGGTAGCCGAAGCAGTTCTGCACCACGTGCCCGGGCCGGATGCCGGCGGCGTACAGCGCGCGCACGGTGCGCCACGGGTCTTCGCGCGCGCCTTCCGGATCGAAGATCGGGCCCGGCGACATGAACAGCCGCCCCAGGCGCCCGTGCTCGACGGTGGTCAGGCCGCCGAAGGGCGGGTCGGCCTCCTGCAGCGCCTTCAACTCGCTCTTGCGCAGCACCGGCAGCTGCGCCAGCGCCTTGCGCGAACAGATCGCGGCCGGCTCCACCCCGTGCAGCCGCTTCGCCCAGCCGCGTGAGCGGGCCGCGGCCTGCGCGACCAGGTCCGGCAGCGCCGCCATCAGCGCGCCTTCGCGCGCCTCGGCGGAACGGGTTTCGAGGGAGTCGTAGTACTCGGACATCACTCGCTCACAGCCAGCGCTTGCGCCGCTTGTAGGACTTCAGGTTCTTGAACGAGCGGCGCTCCTCGCCGCCCCCGCCCAGGTAGAACTCCCGCACGTCCTCGTTGTCGACGAGATCGGCCTGCGCGCCGTCGAGCACGATCTTGCCCGACTCCATGATGTAGCCGTAGCTGGCCGCGTGCAGCGCCATGCGCGCGTTCTGCTCGACCAGCAGGATGGTGATGCCGAGCTCGCGGTTGAGCTGGCGGATGATGCCGAACACTTCCTTCACCAGCAGCGGCGACAGGCCCATCGACGGTTCGTCGAGCAGGATCATCTTCGGCCTGGCCATCAGCGCGCGGCTGATGGCGAGCATCTGCTGCTCGCCGCCCGAGAGGTAGCCCGCGAGCCCGGTGCGCTCGCGCAGGCGCGGGAAGAAGTCGAACACCATGTCGAGGTCGCGCCGCACCCCGCCGTCGCGTCGCGTGTAGGCGCCCAGGCGAAGGTTCTCGATCACCGTCATGTCCTCGACGATGCGCCGCCCCTCCATGACCTGGAAGATGCCCCGGCGCACGATCTGCTCGGGCGCCATGTTGGCGATCTCCTCGCCCATGAAGCTGACGTTGCCGCGCGTGACCTCCCCGTCCTCGGTGCGCAGCAGCCCCGAGATGGCCTTCAGCGTGGTCGACTTGCCGGCGCCGTTGGGCCCGAGCAGCGCGACGATCTGCCCCTCGGGCACCGAGAGGCTGACGCCGCGCAGCACGAGGATGACCTCGTCGTAGACGACCTCGATGTTGTTGACCGTCAGGATCGGCGTGCCGGCGTCCTCTGCCGGTTCCGCTCGTTTCGTTTGCGCTTCGATCATGGATCCGGTTTCGCGACGATGGGCGCCGGCCTCCCGCACCCGCTGCGGGAGGCCGGCTCCCTGCTTACCAGCCGAGCCACTCCGGCTTGCGGGGAATGACCGACTCGCCGATCTGCTTGATGCCCTGGCTGCCGCCCTTGGACGTGGCCTCGTAGATGTGGACCGTGGTCGTGCCGCGGTGATCTTCCGCAGTCCAGGTCGACGGAATGCATACGCCCTGCAGCTCGGCCGGGACGTGGCCCTTCATCTGCTCCATGGCCTTCTTGATGTTCGGACCGGTGACGCCGCCGGCCTTGTCGGCCGCGACCATCGCGTCGCGCATGTAGAACACCGAGCAGATGCCGCGCATGTAGTGCACCGGCCGGTACAGGTTGCCGGAAGCATCGGAGACCTTCGAGATGTCGCGCACCGTCTTCATTCCCGGTGCGTCGGACTTCCAGTCGGCCGCGCCGACCACGAACACCACCCCGTTGGCGGCGTCGCCCGCGGCCTTGAGTGCGTTCTCGTCCATCGCCCACACGTTGCCCATGAACTCGGTGTTCACGCCCACCGTCTCGCACGACTTGAGCAGCGAGATGGTGGAGCCGCCGGTATTGGCGAGGAAGGCGTAGTTGGCGCCCGACTCCTTCAGGCTCAGGCACTGGGCCTTGAAGTCGCCCGGCTTGAGCGAGTACTGGATCGGCGGCACGATGGTGAACCCCATCTCCTTAGCGTAATCGCCGCAGGCCACCTTGGGCGCGTTCGGATACGGGTGGTTGTCGCCCAGGTGCACGAACTTCGGCGCTGCGATGCCCTTCTTCTTCGCGTCGCCCGCTGCCCATTGCACCAGTGCACGGCAGCCGTCGGTGTACGACGGGCCGTAGAAGAAATTGTACGGAGCCGCCTTGGAGCCGTGCGTGCCCTTGCCGGCGGGATCGGTCAGGTGGCCCGAATACGAGGCGGAGAAGTACGGGATCTGGTCCTTGGCCACGAAGCCGACCATCGCCTCGGTGTCGCCGGTGCCCCAGCCCTGGATCGCCGCCACTTTCTTCTCGCCTGTCCACTTCTTGTAGGTGGCGATCGCGCGCGGAACCTCGTAGCTGTAGTCGACCGTCTCGAACTCGATCTTCTTGCCGTTGATGCCGCCGTGCGCGTTGATGTAGGCAAGCGCGTCGGCGACGCCCTGTCCGTAGGGCTTGCCGACGTCGGAGGTCGCGCCGGTGTAGTCGGCCAGGTGGCCGACGAAGATGCCTTGCGCAGCGGCCGGACCGGCGCCGAGCAGGACGGCCGCCGCAGCGGCAGTGAACAGGGTGCCCTTCATCGTATTGCTCCTCTCTCTTGGGGTCGTTGCTAGTACGAAAACGGATACAGCTTCCAGTACGCCTTGATCATCTTCCAGCGGTGCGCGAGTCCATCGGGCTCGAAGATCAGGAACAGCACGATCACCAGGCCGATCGCGCCTTCCTTGACGAACGCGAGGCCTTCGACCATGGCCGGGAACACGCCGCCGACGCTTTTCGACAGCATCCCGATGCCTTCCGGCAGCAGCACCATGAACGCCACGCCCAGCAGCGTGCCCATGACGCTGCCCAGTCCTCCGATGATGATCATGCCGAGGAACTGGATCGACAGCAGGATGGTGAACGACTCCGCCGACACATAGCCCAGGTAGTGGCCGAACAACGCGCCGCCGATGCCGGCGTAGAAGGCCGAGACGCCGAACGAGAGCACGCGGTAATGGGTCAGGTTGATGCCCATCACCTCGGCCGACAGGTAGTGGTCGCGCACGGCGACGAACGCCCGCCCGTCGCGGCTGCGCATCAGGTTGGTGCCGAGCAGATAGAGCACGACCACGTAGGCGAGCACGACGTAGAAGTAGCCGTGGTCGCCGTCGATCTCGTAGCCGAAGAGGCTGAACGGCTGCGCCATCGTGCCCGCGGAGCCGCCGGTGAACCAGTTCGCGCGCGAGAAGAAGTCCTCGAGGATGAACTGCGCCGCGAAGGTGGCGATGGCCAGGTACAGGCCCTTGATGCGCGCGGCCGGAATGCCGAACAGCAGGCCGACCAGCGTGGTCAGCACGCCCGCCAGCGGGATGGCCCAGAACACCGGCACGCCGAACGAGTTGTTCAGCCACGCCGATGCGAAGGCGCCGAAGCCGAAGAATGCCGCGTGCCCGAGCGAGATCTGCCCGGTGAAGCCGACCAGGATGTTCAGGCCGAGCGCCGCGATGCCGTAGTAGCCGATCTGGATCAGCAGGTTCATCTGGTACTTGCTGAGCAGCTCGACCCCGCCGATCTTCATCGGCAACAGGCACAGCAGCACCACCGCCGCGATCGCGAAGGCCCGGGCGGCGGGCGTCGGGAAGATCGTGGTGTCCTTGCGGTAGCCGGTCTTGAACTGGCCGCAGGGGATCAGTGCGGAAGGCGTGCTCGCCATGTCACACCCTCTCGATCTGCTTCGTGCCGAACAGGCCGTACGGCTTGATCATCAGGATGATGATCAGCGCGTAGAACGGCACGACCGTGTACAGGTTGCCCAGGTTCAGGTACTGGCCGTCGACGAACTCCGCCATGTTCTCGAGCACGCCGATGATGAGGCCGCCCAGGATCGCGCCGACGATCGAGTCGAGGCCGCCCAGGATCACCACCGGGAACACCTTGATGCCGAAGAACGACAGCGCCGAGGACACCCCGTTGACCATGCCCACCACCACGCCGGCCAGCGCCGAGACCATCGCCGAGATGGCCCAGGCCATGGCGAACACCGACTTCACCGAGATGCCCAGGCTCTGGGCGACCTGCTGGTTGAAGGCGGTGGCGCGCATCGCCAGCCCGAGCCTGGAGAACTTGAAGAACCAGGCGAAGCCGGCCATGATGACCAGCGAGATCACCATCGACATGATGTAGGGCGTCTGGACGTTCAGGCCGAGGACGTTCATCGACCGGGTGCCGAACACCTCCGGGTAGGGCTTGGCGAAGACGCCGAAGATCCACTTCATCATCGCCTGGAAGAAGATCGACAGCCCGATGGTCACCATGATCACCGAGATGATGGGCTCGCCGATCATCGGCCTGAGCACGATCACCTGCAGCAGCACGCCGAACACCAGCATGAAGGCGAGCGTCACCGGGAAGCCGACCCAGAACGGCAGCTGCCAGCGCGTGAGCAGCCACCAGCACACCCACGCGCCGATCAGCAGGAACTCGCCCTGCGCGAAGTTGACGATCTGCGTCGACTTGTAGATCAGCACGAAGCACATCGCCACCACGCCGTACAGCGTGCCGATGATGATGCCGTTGACCAGCAGCTGGACCAGCAGGTCGGTGTTCATCAGCCCTCCTCCTGGGCCGTCTCGGCCGCCTGCTGGTGCGCCGGGGACCGCCAGGCGCCGAGGTTCGCGACCACCAGGTCGGTGCGGATGCGCGCCTTGGTGCCGTCCTGGAACGTGATCATGGTGTCGACGTGCACCGTCGGCTGGTCGCCGTAGATGGCGTCGATGATGTCGGCGTACTTCTCGTTGATCACCCCGCGGCGCACCTTGCGCGTGCGCGTGAGCTCGCCGTCGTCGGCATCGAGCTCCTTGTAGAGCAGCACCAGCTTGCCGATGCGCTGGGGCTCGGGCAGCGTCGCGTTGACCTTCTCGACCTCCTCGCGCAGCAGCTGCTGCACCGCCGGCTGGGCCGACAGGTTGGTGTAGTTGGTGAACGCGATGCCGCGCTGCTCGGCCCACTTGGCGACGATGGAGTAGCGGATGCACACGATCGCCGACAGGAAAGGCTTGCCGTGCCCGAGGATCACCGCCTCGGCCACGAAGGGCGAGAACTTCAGCTTGTTCTCGATGAACTGCGGCGAGAAGCGCGTGCCGGTCGAGGTGACGGCGAGGTCCTTGATACGGTCGATCACCACCAGGTGGCCGTTCTCCCGCTTGATGTAGCCGGCGTCGCCGGTGTGCATCCAGCCCTCGCGCAGGTCCTTGCGTGTGTCCTCCTCGTTCCTGTAGAAGCCTAGGAACAGCCCGGCGCTGCGCGCGACGATCTCGCCGACCCCGTTGGCATCCGGGTTGTCGATGCGCACCTCGGAGGTATCGAAGGGCACGCCCACGGTGTCGAAGTCGACGTCGTCCGGGCGGTGGATGGTGTAGGCCCCGGCGAGCTCGGTCTGGCCGTAGATCTGGCGCAGCGGCACGCCCATGGCCTGGAAGAAGCGGAAGGTCTCGGGACCGAGCGCGGCTCCGCCGGTGGCCGCCGACTTCAGGTAGGTGAAGCCGAGCCGGTCGCGCAGCGCCCTGAACAGGATCCAGTCGGCCAGCCGCGAGCGCCGCCCTTCGTCGAGCGCCTTCAGGCCGAGCCGCATGCCGAGCGCGAACATGCGCTGCTTGAACGGCGTGGCATCCATGACCCGGGCGCGCACATCGGCGGCGATCGACTCCCACACGCGCGGCGCGAGCAGCAGGAAGGTGGGGCCGATCTCGCGCAGGTCGGCCATCTGCGTCTCGGGCTCCTCGACGAAATTGACCGTGATGCGCGAGATGAGCGCCTGTGCCACTGCGTACACCTGCTCCATGATCCACGGCAGCGGCAGCACCGAGACGTAGTCGTCGCTCGGCAGCTTGGGGTCGGCGCGCAGGTAGGCCAGGCAGTGGGCGAGGAAGGGCCCGGACTGCAGCATCGCCAGCTTGGGATTGGACACCGTGCCCGAGGTGGTGCACAGGATCGCGACATCGTCGCCCCGGCCGCGCGCCACCTCGCCCTCGAAGCGGCCGGGCTCGGCCGCCTCGACGCGGGCGGCCTCGGCCTTGAGCGCCTCCCGGCTCATCAGGCGCGGGTCGTCGTACTTGCGCATGCCGCGCGGATCGAAGTAGACGATCTTCTCGATGCAGGCGGCGGTCTCGGCGACCTCCAGCAGCTTGTCGACCTGCTCCTCGTCCTCGGCCAGCACGACGCGCGCCTGGGCGTAGCCGATCAGGTAGGCCACCTCCTCGTTCATCGCGTCGTGGTAGATCCCCAGCGTCATGCAGCCCAGCGCGTGGGCGGCGACCTCGCCCCACACCATCTCGGGCCGGTTCTTGCCGATGAGGGCGATCACCTCGCCGCGGCGCACGCCCAGGCCCGCCAGGCCGAGCGCGATCTCCTTGACCCGGTCGCGGTAGTCGCTCCAGGTGAACTCGTTCCAGACGCCGAACTCCTTCTCGCGCATGGCCACCTCGGCGGGCCAGCCGGCCGCGTTGTGGAGCAGCAGCTTCGGAAGGGTGTCGTGGAGCGCGACGTCTGCGTATTCGGGCTGCATTCAGGCAACCCCTTGTTCTTCGTCTTCGACGCCGAGGTAAGCGGTCTTGACGTGCTCGTTGGCCATGATCTCGTGCGGCAGGCCGTTGGCGATGACGCGCCCGAAGTCGAGCACCATCACCCGGTTGGAGATGTCCATCACCACGCCCATGTCGTGCTCGATCATGACCACCGTCATGCCCCACTCCTCGTTGAGGTCGACGATGTAGCGCGCCATGTCCTCCTTCTCCTCGAGGTTCATGCCGGCCATCGGCTCGTCGAGCAGGATCAGGTCGGGGCGAACCGCGATCGCGCGCGCCAGCTCCACGCGCTTGCGCAGGCCGTAGGACAGCGTGCCCGCGACCGCCTTGCGGATGTGGCTGATCTCCAGGAAATCGATGATGTCCTCGATGTGGCGCCGGTGCGCCAGCTCCTCCTTCTGCGCGCCGCCGAACCAGTACAGCGAGCCCGAGAGGAAGTTGTTCTTCAGCAGGTGATGGCGCCCGACCATGATGTTGTCGAGCACGGTCATGTGGGCGAACAGCGCGAGGTTCTGGAAGGTGCGCCCGAGCCCGAGCCCGGCGCGCTGGTTGGGCGTCAGGCGCGTGACGTCGCGCCCCTTGAACACCACCCGGCCGGCGGTGGGCGAATAGCGCCCCGAGATGCAGTTGAGCATCGAGGTCTTGCCGGCGCCGTTGGGGCCGATGATCGAGAAAAGCTCTCCCCGCCGGACGTCGAAGTTCACGTCCATCAGCGCCGCGACGCCGCCGAACTGCAGCGACACGTCGCGCACCTCGAGTATCGGTGTGGAATCGCCCTTCAAAGGTCGCCTCGCTCCCCTTCCTGCGGGCCAGTCTACGCCGGCCATCACAGTATAGTTGTCGCCTGTCCGACAAATTCAGGGTAAACCGGGGGCCACGCTTGTCCGCGTTCGACGACCTGTTCGCGCTGTCGCCCTGGATGCGCGCGCTTGACGCGGTGCAGCAAGAACGGGTGCACGCCGACCTCCTCGAACGCGAGGTGCGCGCCGGCTGCTACGTCTGCCGCAAGGGCGAGGCGGTGGAGCACTGGGTCGGCGTGATCGCCGGCCTGGTCAAGATCAGCAGCGTCTCGGTGGCCGGCAAGCCGGTCACCTTCACCGGCATCCCGGCCGGCGGCTGGTTCGGCGAAGGCTCGATGCTCAAGGAGGAGCCGCGCCGCTACGACGCGGTGGCGCTGCGCGACAGCCGCATCGCCCTGATGCCGCGCGCCACCTTCCAGTGGCTGCTCGACGGCAGCATCGCCTTCAACCGCTACCTGCTGCTGCAGCTCAACGAGCGGCTCGGCCAGTTCATCGGCACGGTGGAGATCGACCGGCTGCTCGGCCCCGATGCGCGCGTGGCGCGCTGCCTCGCGCACCTGTTCAACCCCCTGCTCTACCCCGGGGTGGGCTCGCGGCTGGAGATCTCCCAGGGCGAGCTCGGCTTCCTCACCGGGCTGTCGCGCCAGACCGTGAACCAGGCGCTGCAGCGCCTCGAGCGCGACGGGCTGCTGGCGGTGCAGTACGGCTCCGTCACGGTGCTCTCGCTGGAGGGGCTGCAGAAGCTGGAGGGCTGAGCCGGCCGGAGAGCCGGGCCGGGCCGCTCACAGGTGGCGGAAGAACTCCGGACGGGCGTCCCAGCGGTCGTGCATGCCGTCGACGTACACGATGGGAATGCCCGACAGCTCCTCTTCCGTCACCCCCTCCAGGCAGCCGATGTTGATGCCGTACATCTTGCCGATGGGCGTCTCGTTGCCGACCCCGAAGACCCTGACGCCGCAGTGCCGGCAGAAGTAGTGGTGATTCCTTTCCCGGCCGAAGACGTAGCGGGTCAGCTCGCCCTCGCCCGAGATCATGCGGAAGCGGTCCGGCGTGGCAACGGCCGGCCAGAATCGATTGCGCCGGCAGATGGAGCAGTTGCATCGATAACTGGGTTGCGTCAGGTCGAGATCCGTCTCGACGACGACCCTGCCGCAGTGGCAGCTCGCTCGGTAGGTACGCAGCATTCCGGGGGCCTCCATTCATGGCGGCCGAATTTCTAGCGCGGCCGGGTACGGGCCAGCCGCCTGGAGTTGGCGACCGCCCGCCGATGCACGGGCGCCAGCCCTTTGTTCGCTATGCGCAGAAGGGTGTCCGGCGAAAGAGGAGCACGTCGTCGCGGCGATGTCCACCACGAGAAGGCGGTCGCCCATGCGCGCCACGGCCCCTGCTGGACCTTGACACCCTCCCAGAACATGGCCATCCAGGACTGCACGAAGGCGACCTGCTTTTCCTGAATCATGCCGATGAACTCTCTCTGGTCCCTGACCGAGTAGACGGGACCGTTGAGTGCCATCCGGGAAAGCCTGTGCGCGGCCACCTGCGGCGCGGCGAGCCCGAGCTCGCCGAGCTTCCTGGCGGTGGTGGTTGTGCGGGAGAGTCTGCGAACGGCCATGGCGGGGAATCAGGCGCTGCGCTGATGGAGTTCCGCAGCCTCTCGGGCCTGCTTCGCTTCAGAACGAAGTGTCTCGAAGGTGCTTGGCATGGCTACTCCCGGCAGAATGCGGCTCGAGCCAAGCAGCTTGCCATAACCTCGAGCGGCACGGCGTGCCGGCACCCATGTCCGCCTGAAAGGAAGCAGCGGGTTTCACTGGAGAACCCTCCACGGATCGGCGGGATCGATCAGTGGTTTATGTGCGAAGTCACTGCAAGGGTGCCCTCCACTCAATTCACTCGTGAGACGTCCCTCCCATCGGATCGCGGTTGCCTCGTCCTTCGGGCCGCCGATGCCGAATCGGTACCATTCCGCCAGCGTGCAGTAGGATGCAATGGCCTTCTTGCCGCCTTCATGATGCGAGTTGGCCCATTTCTCCAGAACCCTGCGGGCAACGGCCGTGTTCTTCTTCACGTAGCACCCTCTGGCGTATGCCATGGCCAGGAATTGCATTTCATAGCCGGCAGGATCGATCTGTGCTCCAGCGGGGGTTTTCACGCTCTCCCAGCGCTCATTGCTCTTCTCGATCGTGCCCGGGTCGAGCAATCTCTTCAAACCATCGCACACGCCCGTCAGGTGCGGGTCCACGACATAGGACATCCGGGTCACCAGCGTCTGTAGCTCGTCGAAGACATTGGCGTTCCTCTGCTTGAGGGCGGCTTCCAGTTTGCGCCTGTAAGGCCGCTCGCTCTCACGCAGGGACATGTCGACCGCATAGTAGTACTTGCTTGCCGGTGCGCTCTCGAAAATCCTCTTCGCGTCCGCCCGGATGATCGCCTCTTCCTTCCGCAGCCTCGCCAGATCGAACCGCGGAGGAATGAATGGTTTCAATGCATCCGAGTTCAAGGCTTCCGAAATCAAGAGCACGTGACCGCCATCTGCCATTCCCCCCGAGATCAATCCGGATTTCAGCCTCTCCTCAGGCGCGGGCAGCGTGAACTTTTCGGGCGAAAGAATCGCGACGATATTGACGAATGTGCTCAGCGGGAGCGCTTCGACGAGAAACGCGCCGTTTCTCTTCGACCACTCCAGGACCTCCTTGCTCAGAAAGAAATTCCGTGCCTCTTCCGGCAATCTCTTGTTCAGGTCACGGATGAAGGTCCGATGTATTTCCTCCGCATCCGGGAGGATCAGGTCCCTGGTGGCAGAGGCGAGGTCCGTCTGGATTCGATCGAACCTGTCGATGATCTGCTTCAGGTCATGGTCCGTGTAGCTGCCTCGCCTCGGCTCCCCCTCGGCCACCAACCCTTTTTGCACCATCAGGAAATAGAGCTGGTTCGATAGCCCGAAGCCTTGGGCATGCTCCGCTCTTGCGAGCATGAACTCCGGCGAGCCGAAAGAAGCCGGAGGCTCCCCTTCCTTCTCGGCCGCGAACGCGTGGCCGGAAGCAAGAGCCAGGCCGATCGGAACCACGAGCGAAGAAACGAAGTGGCGCAATGGAGGGAACATGGGTCGTATGCGTAGTGGCTTTTGAGCTCTGCCTGCCGTGCCGCCGCGATCGGCGCGCGCACTTTCGCGCCTCTTTGCGGCATTCTGCGTCGTTCTTTCCTGCATGCCGTCACACGACCGGACAGATCGTCACGGTGCCGCGACGAGCGGCGCCCCCGGGCCGGCGCGCCGCAGTCGTGCACATGCCGGATACTCACATTCGCGACGTACCCGGCCACACCCGAAGCGGGCAATGCCTGGCGGCGTGCGTGAAGTCCTTGTCCGTGGTGAGCAAGGTCAGATCGTGCCGAATGCAGAGCTGCGCCAGCAATGCGTCGATGGTGCCGATCTGGACACCCGCCTGCCGGCACGTATTGCGCAGTGCTGCAGCACCGATATGGTCGCTGCGATCCGGCTGAAGCAGTGGCAGGGCGGCGAAACGCTCGATGATCGAAAGCCGTGCCTTCGGGCCCGAAAAGCCCTGCAGAAGCTCCTGGAGAATCAGGCCGGTCGTGACGACGACATCCGAGCCGAACAAGGCATCCCTGAGCTGGCGCACCTCGGGTTCCGAAGCATCGGCGTCACGGCGAAGTGCCAGAGACCAGACGCTGGTGTCGACCAGAAGGGTCATGTGCGCCGGGACCGTTCGACCTTGTAGTCGAACGACTCGTCCCACTCGAGCTTGCCCAGCAGATCGGCAATGCGCCGCTGCTCGCGGCGAGCGATGAATTCCTGCAAGGCCTTGGTGACAGCCGCCTTCTTCGTACGTTCGCCGCTGACTTCGAGCGCCCGGTCGAGGAGATCCGGATCGATCGCGAGATTGGTGGCCATGTGCGCCTCTTTGTGCGGAGACTTACACAATATTGTATGCCCCCGCGCGCACGAGCACGATCTGCAGCTCGGCGAATCCGGACGGATGCGTGCGGCCGCGATAGGGCGGCTTGGGCCAGGTCCATGCGCTCGCGGAAAACAGCGCGCGCATCGCGTTGATGTCGCAGTGGTACGGCGGCCCTTCGACGAGGCCCTCGCGACGGCCTTCGCGCTCGGCCTGCACGGCCAGCAATGCCAGCGTGCCGCCCGGTGCCATCCAGCCGGCGAGCCGCGTGGCGTAGGCCACCCAATGATCGGGATGCAGGGCGCACAGGCAGGCCTGCTCCCACACGCCGTCGAGCGGCGCGGGCGGCGTCCAGGCGAGCAGGTCGGCCTCGATCACCTCGGCCACGAGGCCGGCGCGGGCGAGCCGCTCGCGGGTGAGCGCCACCGCCGCCGGCGCGTAGTCGACGGCCAGCACGCGGCATCCGGCGGCGGCCAGCCGCGCGACCTCGTGCCCGGCGCCGCAGCCCGGCACCAGCACCCGCGCACCGGCCGGAAAGAGGCCCTGGGCGATCAGGGGTTCCAGCGCCGGATTGACCTCGCCGCGATCCCACGGGGTGCGGTGCGAGGCGAAGCGCTCCTGCCAGAAGTCGGGCGACGGGCCGGCCGGCGCGTCGCGCGAACCAGCGCTCACTTGTCGTAGCGGTAGAAACCGCGGCCGGTCTTGCGCCCGAGGCGGCCGGCATCGACCATCTCGCGCAGCAGGGGCGCCGGGCGGTACTTCGGATCGGCGAAGCTGTCGTGCAGCACCTCCATCACCGCCAGCTCGACGTCGAGGCCGATCAGGTCGCACAGCGCCAGCGGCCCGATGGGGTGGTTGCAGCCGAGCTTCATGCCGGCGTCGATCTCCTCGGCGGTGGCGAGCCCCTCCTGCAGCACGAAGACGGCTTCGTTGATCATCGGGCACAGGATGCGGTTGACCACGAAGCCGGCGCTGTTCTTGACGCCGATGGGGGTCTTGCCGAGCTGGCGCGAGAGTGCGGCGACGGCCTCGACGGTGACGTCGGCGGTGCGCAGCCCGCGGATGATCTCGACCAGGGCCATCACCGGCACCGGGTTGAAGAAGTGCATGCCGACGAAGCGCTCGGGCAGCTTCAGCGTCGCCGCCAGCCGGGTGATGGAGATCGACGAGGTGTTGGTGGCGATGAAGGCGCCGGGGTCGACGATGGCCTCGACCTCGCCGAGGATCCTGGCCTTCAGCGCCTCGTTCTCGGTGGCCGCCTCGATGACCAGCTGGGCGCTCGCAAGGTCGGCGAGCCGGGGGGTGGTGCGCACGCGCGCAAGGATGGTCGCCCGGCCGGCCTCGTCGAGCGAGCCCTTCTTGACCAGCCGGTCGAGCGAGCCGGAGATGGCCTTGCTGCCGCGCTCGAGCGCGCGCTCGTCGATGTCCTGCATCACCGCATCGATGCCGGCGGCCGCGCAGGCCTGCGCGATGCCGCTGCCCATGGTGCCGGCACCGATGATGCCCACTGTCCTGATGGTCATGCTGGATTTCCTCGTTGGCTTGGTCCAGCCAGGATTCTATCGGGGCCGGCCGCCCCTCTCTTTCAGGTCTCGGACAGCACCAGCGCCATGCAGGCCAGCATCGATACCGCCATCAGGGGGATCGCCAGCGGCATCCAGCGCATCGTCCGGGTGCGTTCGGCGATCTCGGCGCGGCTGACGCCGCCGACGGCATCTCCTGCGCTCCTGTCAGGGGCCCCCGCCGTCTCTGCGAGAACGGTCTCTCCACCGCGCGGGCGCATTGGCTCCGCCGGCGATCCGGATGTGATCTCGGCCATGTGCGTGCTCCTCGTCGGCGCGACGACAGCCGGTACATCCACTCCACGCCGATACCCGGGCATCGTCGGCTACTCGATAGTCGCCGGCGGAATCGCCCGCCTTACCCCCCGTGGACACGGCGGGCGAAAAAGCTCGGCCGGCTGCCCTGCTCGAACGTGCCTTACCCGCGCGGGCGCGGCGCCGGCTTCAGCCGGCGCGCGCGGCGAAACCGGCAGCGGCGAGCCGCGCGAGCACGGCGGCGACGTGCTCGGGTCCGCGCGCCTGCACCACGATCTCGATCTCGGCCCGCTGCGCGCCGATGCTGCCGAAGGCGCGCTCGTGGCGCACCTCTTCGACGTTGGCGCGCTCCTCGGCCAGCAGCGCGGCCACCCGCGCCAGCGCGCCGGGCACGTCGCGCACCTCGACGTACAGCCGGGCCAGCCGGCCCGAGCGCACCATGCCGCGCTCGATGATCGATGCCAGCAGCAGCGGGTCGATGTTGCCGCCCGAGAGCACCAGCCCGACGCGGCGGCCGCGGAAGCGCTCGCGGTGGCGCAGCAGCGCCGCCAGGGCGGCCGCCCCGGCGCCTTCGACCACCGTCTTCTCGATCTCGAGCAGCATCAGGATGGCCTGCTCGATGTCGCCCTCCTCGACCAGCAGCACGTCGTCGGCGCGCGCCCGGATGACGGGCAGGGTGCGCATGCCGAGCCGGTCCACGGCGATGCCTTCGGCGATCGAGCCCGCGCCGACCGGATGCCGGGTGCCGTGCAGCGCGTCGTACACCAGAGCGAAGCGCTCGGTCTGCACGCCGGTGACGCGCACGTGCGGGGCGAGGTGCTTCACGGCGGTGGCGATGCCGGCGAGCAGGCCGCCGCCGCCGACCGGGACCACCAGCTCTTGCAGGTCCGGATGCGCGCGCAGCATCTCGATGCCGACGGTGCCCTGGCCGGCGATGACGTCGTCGTCGTCGAAGGGATCGATGGCCGTCAGGCCGCGCTCGGCCGCCAACGCCTGCCCATGGACCCAGGCCTCGTCGAAGCGCTCGCCGTGCAGCACGACCTCGGCGCCGAAGGCGCGCGTGCGCTCGATCTTCACCGCCGGCGTGAAGCCGGGCATCACGATGGTGGCCGGGATGCCGAGCCGGCTGGCATGCCAGGCCACGCCCTGGGCATGGTTGCCGGCCGACACCGCGAGCACGCCCCGCGCACGCGCCGCCGCATCGAGCCGGGCGAGCCGGTTCAGCGCGCCGCGCTCCTTGAAGGAGGCGGTGAACTGCAGGTTCTCGAACTTCAGCACGACCTGCGCGCCGACCAGCTCCGACAGGGTGCGCGAGGCCAGGCAGGGCGTGTCCTGCACGTGCCCGGCGATGCGCGCGGCGGCGGCCTCGACCTCGTCGAACCCGATCACGGCGCCGCGCTCACGAGGCGCCACCGACCCTGCCCTGCACCCAGGCACCGGCCAGCATCGCGGCCACCGACACCAGCAGCTCCCACTGGCCGGCGCCGAGCCCGGCGATGGCCGGGCCGGGGCACACGCCGGAGATCCCCCAGCCGATGCCGAACAGCGCGGCACCGCCGATGGTGCGCGCATCCAGCACCGACGGATGCCGGCCGAACACGGTGCCGAGCAGCGGCCGCTCGAGCAGGCGCGGCCCGAAGCGATAGGCGAGGAAGGTCACCACCACCGCGCCGCCGAGCACCAGCAGCAGGCCGAAGTCCTGCAGGCGCAGGAACGACAGCACGACTTCGGGCCGGATCATCGTCGACCAGGCCAGCCCGAAGCCGAACAGCGCGCCGCTCGCCAGCACCATCAGCCACGACAGGGGCTTCATGGCGCTCAGCGCCCGCCGAGCGCGAGCACGAGGTGTGCGGTCGCGATCGCGGTGGCGAGGAAGGTGAGCACCGCCAGCAGCGAGGGCGCCTGCAGCGAGGCCATGCCGCAGATGCCGTGCCCCGAGGTGCAGCCGTTGGACATGCGCGCCCCGAACCCGGCGATGAATCCGCCCGCAGCGAGCTGCCACCACGGGATGGTCACGCGGTAGGCCGCGTCGCCGCCGCCCAGCGCCCACCACAGGGCGGCGCCCAGGATGAGGCCGGCGGCGTAGATCAGGCGCCAGCCGCGGCTGTCGCGGAAACGCGCCTGCGCGAAATAGGGCAGGCGCGAGACGAAGGACCAGGTCGAGCTGAATACCGTGCTCATGCCGCCGATCAGGCCGGTGGTCAGGAACAGCAGCGCGACGCCGCAGCCGATGATCAATCCACCACCCAGATAGTGGGCATAACCGAACGGAAACAAGGCATTCCAGTCCATCGCTGCGACCTCCCCGCAGGCATGCTATTTTCTTCACGCGGGGATGGCAAACGGAGGTGCTTCATGCGACGAATGCCGCTCTACAGCAGTGCCGGTGCAGCGCGCGCCGCGCACGATTCCACGACGCGTGCCGCCGCACGCACCGACGCGCATGCCGCCCCGGGCGCCTCGTCTGGCGCTGCGCCTGACGCCGCACCGCGCGGCGGCGCTGGCGCCGCCGCGGCAGCGCCCGGTACGGCCGGCGGCAAGGCCGCCGGCGCGGCGACCAGGCCGGCCGCGCGTTGGCGGGAACGCTTCGGTGCCTGGCGCCGGCGGCGCGGGCGCGCCGTGCTCGGCGGCGCGATCGTGGCGCTCGCGCTCGCCACGCTCGGTATGCAGGCGTTCCTGGCGCCGCACGCCCAGCGCGCCCTCACCCAGGACGACATCGACGCGGCCGTGCTGCACACGCTGCAGACCCGCACGCTGCCCTCGCCGGCCGCGAAAGCCTGGGAGGTGATCCGCCCCTCGGTCGTGCGCGTGCGCGGGCTCGAGGCCGCCAAGCGCGGGGAAGCGGACACCGAGCGCAACGTCGGCACCGGCGTGGTGATCCTCGATACCGGCACCATCCTGACGAACCTGCACGTGGTGGCCGATGCGCCGCGCATCCGCGTCGAGTTCGCCGACGGCTCGGAGAGCGACGCGTCGGTGATCGGCCTGCAGCCCGACCAGGACCTCGCGGTGCTGCAGGCCAGGACCGTCCCCGACGACCTGGTGCCCGCCACGCTGCGCTCGACCGCGGATCTCGCGGTCGGCGACCGGGTGGTGGCGGTGGGCTTTCCGTTCGGCATCGGGCCGAGCGCGACGGCCGGCATCGTCTCGGGCCTGCGCCGCGAGTTCCGCTCTCCGGAAGGCAAGCGCGTGATCACCAACCTGATCCAGTTCGATGCCGCCGCCAACCCGGGCAATTCCGGCGGGCCGCTGGTCACGGCCGACGGAGAGGTGGTGGGCATCGTCACCGCGATCATGAATCCGACCGAGCAGCGCGTCTTCGTCGGCATCGGCTTCGCCGTGCCGATCGAGACGGCCGCCGCCGCCGTGGGCTCGTCCCCGTTCTAGCTCCAGGAGCCGAAACCAGCCATGGACTCTCGCGAAGACACCCTCCGGGAGGGCACTCCCGGCGCCGACGGCGACGACATCGCGGCCCTGATGCAGCGCGTGCTCTACGAGGTCAAGCGGGTGGTGGTCGGCCAGGACCACTTCCTCGAGCGCGTGCTGGTCGCGATGCTCGCGCAGGGCCACCTGCTGGTCGAGGGCGTGCCGGGCCTGGCCAAGACGCTCACCGTGAAGACGCTCGCGCGCACCATCCGGGGCACGTTCAGGCGCATCCAGTTCACGCCCGACCTGGTGCCGGCCGATCTGGTCGGCACGCGCATCTACAACCAGAAGACCGGCGAGTTCTCGACCTCGCTCGGGCCGGTGTTCACCAACCTGCTGCTCGCCGACGAGATCAACCGCGCGCCGGCCAAGGTGCAGAGCGCGCTGCTCGAGGTGATGCAGGAGCGGCAGGTCACCATCGCCGGGCACACCCATCGGGTGCCGGAGCCCTTCCTCGTGATGGCCACGCAGAACCCGATCGAGACCGAGGGCACCTATCCGCTGCCCGAGGCCCAGGTCGATCGCTTCATGATGAAGGTGCTGGTCGACTATCCGAACGAGGAGGAGGAATTCGTCATCGTGGAGCGCGTCACCGGCCCGGAGCCGACGGTGTCGGCGGTGACCAGCACCGAGCAGCTCGGGGCGCTGCAGCGCGAGTGCCGCCGCGTCTACGTCGATCCCTCGCTGCTGCAGTACGCAGTGAAGCTGGTGAGCGCCACCCGCGATCCGGCACGCTGCGCGCTGGCCGAGCTGTCGCGCTTCATCACCTTCGGCGCGAGCCCGCGCGCGACCATCCACCTGATCGAGGGCGCGCGCGCCCTGGCGTGCCTGCGCGGCCGCTCGTACGTGCTGCCCGAGGACGTGAGCGACCTCGTGCCCGACGTACTCCGGCATCGGCTGGTACTCTCCTACGAGGCGCTCGCCGAATCGGTGAGCGCCGACCAGCTGATCCATCGCATCATGGACAAGGTGCCGGCGCCCGAGCGTCCCCTGGAAAGCCATGTCGAGATCGCCGCGAATGCCTGAGCCTGCAGCCCCGGCGGCATTGCCGGTGCGGCCGGCCGCCGCCGAGCAGGCGCTGCGCCGGCTCGAATGGACCGTGTTGCGGCGGCTCGACGGCCTGCTGCAGGGCGACTACCGCACGCTGTTTCGCGGCAGTGGGCTCGACCTCGCCGACCTGCGCGAGTACCAGCATCACGACGACGTGCGCTACATCGACTGGAACGTCACCGCGCGGCTGCAGACGCCCTACGTGCGCGAATATGCCGAGGCGCGCGAGCTCGCGGCATGGATGCTGCTCGATCTGAGCGGCTCGGTCGATTTCGGCTCGCAGCGCGTGACCAAGCAGTCGGTGTCGCGCGACTTCGTCATCGTGCTCGCGCGCCTGCTCACCCGCCACGGCAACCGCGTCGGCGCGGTGTTCTATGGGACGAAGGTCGAGAGCGTGATCCCGGCGCGCGGCGGCCGCACGCAGGTGCTGCAGATCCTGCACCGCATGGCCACGCGGACGGCGCCGGCCCGTTCGGCGGGCACCGACCTCGCGGTGCTGCTGCGTGCCGGCGCCGAGGTCATGACCCGGCGCTCGCTGGTGTTCGTGGTGTCCGATTTCCTCAGCGCTCCGGGCTGGACGCAGCCGCTGGGCGAGCTGGTGCAGCGGCACGAAGTGGTGGCGGTGCGGCTGGTCGATCCGCTCGAGCGCGCGCTGCCCGATGTCGGCCTGGTGGTGATGCAGGACGCCGAGACCGGCGAGCAGCTGTTCGTGGATACGCACGACGGCACGTTCCGGCGTCGCTTCGCGACGCTGGCGCAGCGCCGCGAGGCCGGGCTGCGTGCCGCCTTCGCCCGGGCCGGCGTCGACGTGCTCGAGCTGTCGACCGACGACGACCTGGTCGACGCGATCATGCGCTTCGCCGACCTGCGCAAGCGCCGCAGCCGCCTCGCGACCGGGGGCGGCCTGCCTCCACACCTGGCGGGGATGCGATGAACCTCGGCTTCCTGTGGCCCGACATGCTGTGGCTGCTGCTGGCGCTGCCGCTGCTCGTCGGGGCGTACGTGTGGGCGCTGCGCCGGCGCAAGAAGGCGGCGCTGCGCTATGCCGGGCTGTCCATCGTGAAAGAGGCGATGGGGCGGGGCCAGGGCCTGCGCCGCCACCTGCCGCCGCTGCTCTTCCTGGTGGCGCTGGCGGCGATGATCCTCGCCATCGCGCGCCCGAGCGCCACCCTCACCCTGCCTTCGCAGCACGAGATCGTGATCCTCGCCATGGACGTCTCGGGCAGCATGCGCGCCACCGACGTCGCCCCCAGCCGCATGGCCGCCGCCCAGGCGGCCGCGCGCGCCTTCATCGCCGAGCAGCCGCGCAAGACCCGCATCGGCGTGGTCACCTTCGGCGGCAGCGCGGCGCTGGTGCAGCCGCCGACGCACAGCCGCGACGACCTGCTGGCGGCCATCGAGCGCTTCGAGCTGCAGCGCGGCACGGCCGTCGGCAGCGGCATCCTGACGGCGCTCAAGACGATCTTTCCCGACGAGGACTTCGACGCCCAGGCGCAGGCGCGCGAATCGCCGCGCGCGCGCCGCGGCACGCCGCTCGATCCGCCGCGCAACGGCAAGCAGTCCACCCCCGGCCCCGACAAGCCGGTGGCGCCCGGCTCGTATTCGTCGGCCGTGGTCATCCTGCTCTCCGACGGCCAGACCACCACCGGCCCCGATCCGATCGAGAGCGCGCGCATCGCCGCCGAGCACGGCGTGCGGATCTACACCGTGGGCATCGGCACGCAGAACGGGGAGATCCTGGTCGGCGACGGCTGGTCGATGCGCGTGCGGCTCGACGAGGATGCGCTCAAGGAGATCGCCCGCACCACGCACGGCGAGTACTTCTACGCCGGCACGGCCGACGAGCTGAAGACCATCTACTCGTCGATGACGACGAAGATCGTGCTGGAGCGGCGCGAGACCGAGATCACCGCATTGTTCTCCGCGGCCGGCGCGCTCGCCGCGGTGCTGGCCGCGCTGCTGTCGATGCTGTGGTTCAACCGGATCTTCTGATACGGTTTCGCGTTCGTTCGCAGAACAAGGCGGGGCGCCGCAGACAGTGCTGCAGCACGGCAAGGCGCCCCAACGCAGTGATGCGAACGAACGCGAAACCGATCACATCGCGCGGAAGCGGTGTGCATAGAGGCGGCTCACGACGAACCGCTCCGGGCGGCCGTGCAGCGTCAGGCCGAGCCGGCCGGACTCGTCGCGCGTGACCGCGTCGATCGCGCTCGCCCGCACCAGCGTGCCGCGATGCACCTGCCAGAAATCCTCCCCGTCGAGCTGCGGCAGCAGCTGGCGCAACGGCGTGCGGATCAGGTATTCCTCGCCCGCGGTCAGCACGCGCACGTACTTGTCGGCAGCCTCGAAGCACAGCACTTCCTCGATCGGCACCATGCGCACCACCGCCCCCTGGGTACCGGCGATGCCGGCGGGAATCACCGAGAGGCGGGCGGCGGGCGGGGTGCCGTCGGCCGACGACGGGCCGCCAGGCGATAGCGGGCTGCCGGCCGACGACACGCCGACGGGCGCGAGCGTCTCCAGCACGCCTCGCAGGCGTGCGAGCATCGCCTCCTCGAACGCGCCGCCCTGGGCGGTCCTGCCCGCCAGCGCCTGGCGCACGCGCGCAACGGTCCTGGCCAGCCGCGCCGCCTGCACCGGCTTGAGCAGGTAGTCGACGGCCTGGGCTTCGAAGGCCTGCACGGCGTACTGGTCGTAGGCGGTCACGAACACGAGGACCGCAAGCGGCCTTTGCGCGGGCCACTCCTCGGCGAGGAGAGCGGCCGCTTCGAGGCCGCTCATCCGCGGCATGCGGATGTCGAAGAACAGCACGTCGGGCTGCAGCACCAGTGCCTGGTCCACGGCGGACTGCCCGTCGCCGACCGTGGCGAGCACCCGCAGGCCCGGCCAGGCCTGCGCCAGCTCGGCGCGCAGCGCCTGCGCGAGCAGCGGCTCGTCCTCGGCGATGAGGGCGGTGGCATCGGCGCCGTCGGCGGCACCGGCATCGAAGGGCGCCGTCATGGCTGCCGCGGCAAGGCGATCGTGCAGCGCGTGCCGCCGCCGGGCCGCGGTGAGATCGACAGCGTCGCCCCTGCGCCGTAGACGCTGCCGAGCCGCTCGCGCACCTGTGCCAGGCCGAAGCCCGGCTCGATGGGACCGGCCGCGCGCGCCCCCACGCCGGAGTCGTCGACCTCGAGAAGCACCACGCGCTGCGCTCCGTCGCCGCGCGTGCCGGCGCGCACGCTCACCGTGCCGCCCGCGACCGCGGGCTCGAGCCCGTGCCGGATGCTGTTCTCCACCAGCGGCTGCAGCAGCAGCGGCGGCACCGGCACCGCGCGCAGCGCATCGGGCAGATCCAGCTCGAAGCGCAGGCGCGGACCCATGCGTACCGCCATGAGCTCCAGGTAGTCACGCAGCCGCTCGAACTCGTCGGCCAGCGGATGCATGGTCGCGCGCGAGGCGCCCAGCGTCGCGCGCAGGTAGGCGATCAGGTGGTCGAGCATGTGCTGCGCGCGCGGCGGATCGGCGGCGATGAGCGCGCGCAGGTTGGCCAGCGTGTTGAACAGCATGTGCGGCTCGAGCTGCGCCTCGAGCAGCTTCAGGCGCGCCTCGGCGGCGTCGCGCCGGGCCAGGGCGACGCGCGCCTGCAGGTAACGGTCCTTGCCGCGACTGTAGAAGAACCAGGACCCTGCCGCGCCGGCTGCGATTGTGATCACCAGCGCCTGGGCGAGATCGTGCCGGCCGCCGCCGGACCACTCGAAGGTGGTGCAGCCGCAGTACGCATCGCCGATCATCGTGCCCACGAGGAAGCCGAGCCCGATCGCGAACACCACCAGCAGCACGCCGCGCAGGCCATGCGGCCAGTATGTCTGCGGGTCGGGGCGCAGCAGCGCCCGCCGGCCCAGGTCGATGACCAGCCACGTGACGAGCCCGATCGCTTCCGAATAGACCAGCGCGATGTCCCAGCGCCGGCCGCCGGCGATGCTCAGCGCCGCCGCCACGAGGCAGCAGAACGCGGCGGTGGTCAGGCCGCGTCCGAGAAAGCCGTGGAACGCGGACCCCGCCGGGCCCGCGATCGTTCCAGGGGAGCGGTTCGCCGTCATCACGGCATTGTGCGGTACGGCCGGCGATACGCCGGCGATGCGGCCGATGGGACGGCTGACGGCACGGCTCGCGGCGCGACGGCCGTCACGGCCGTTCGCTGCCGGACCGCCGCAGCGCCGCGCGCTCGCGCTCGAGCAGGCGCGCATGGATGCTGCCGCCCGGCAGGAGCAGCCACACCACCGCGCCGTGGATCAGCAGGCCCAGGCCCCAGCCCAGTGCGGGGAACAGCGCCCAGCTCCGGCCGCTGTAGCCCGAGAGCGCGGCGAGGAATACGTTGACCAGCACGTACACCGTGGCGTGCAGGTACCAGCCCAGTTTCGCTCCGGCACGCCGGCGCGCGGCGCGCTCGAGGCGGGCATCGGGATCGGAAATGTCCATCTCGGCTCCTTCAGGAAGAAGAAAGGGTTGCGCGGCTGCCCGCCGGTTCGGGGCGGCCGTCCGCCTCCGGCGAGCGGGCCTGGCCGGCGCCCGGTGCCGCCCGCAGCAGCCGGGCGGCGCGCGCGGCGAACACGCCGCTGAAGACGCCGTACAGCGTGCACACGGCCGCGGCGAACGCGGCCTGCCGCGCCAGCTCCGGATGGAACGCCAGCGACACGCCGACGGCGTACTTGGTGAAGAAGATCCCCATGATCAGCGCCAGCGGCACCCAGCTGCCGGGCACGACGAAGCGGCGGCTCGCGGCGTCGTAGCGGACCCGCGCAGGCAGCGCGCGCCGCATCACGAGCGCGAAGGCCAAGACGCCGGCGGCGGCCCAGCACGACAGCCCCAGCAGGCTCGCGCCGAACGCGGAGGCCACGCCCCAGCCGGACAGGCCGAGCATGGCCGCGGGCATCGCCGCGGCCCGCCACGGCGCGACCTCCCGGTCGAGCCGCTGCGACACCCCGAGCCAGAGCAGGGCGAGGAACAGACCGAACACCCACTTCGGGGTACCCATGAGGATCTGTAGCAGCATGATGATTCTCCATGGACTTTGCGAGTGGCGGTGCCGACCGACCGGCGCCAGCCACCCGTGCACTGTGCCGGGGCGTGCCGCGGCCGGCGACCGGGATGCGACGGGATGCCGCTGCGCGGCGCGAGATGCCGCAGGCGGGCGATGAGACGTGCGGCCGCCGGCGGGCAACGAGACGCAGCCATGGCCGCGCGCCGCCCCGCCTTGTCGCGGCGAGGCGGCGGCCCCATATCAAAGGCTGCTGATACGGGGCAGCCGCAGCGAAAGCCGACCCTCGAGCCGGCGAAGAGGTATGTTCCCGGGCAGCGCTCATGAGCGGCGTGGGTGGCGGCATTGCGCAGGAGGGCGATGTGATGTGGAAGCGGTTCTCGATGCTGTGGCTGGCCGTGAAGGGCGATGCCAGGCGGCTGTGGTTCGCGCTGCGCCATCCCGACGCCCCCTTCTGGCTGAAGGCGGGAACGGCGCTCCTGCTGCTGTACCTGTTCTCGCCGGTCGATCTCATCCCCGACACCATCCCCTTTTTCGGCGTGGTCGATGACCTGGTGCTGATCCCGGCTGCGATCCGCTGGATGCTGAACCGGCTACCGGCGCACGTGCGCGAGCACGCGGAGCGCAGGGTTTCGGCGTAGCGCCACCCGGATTGCGCCGGCCACGCGGAGCCTGTCGGCAATCTTTACAGTATTTCCACGACGCCTCTGCAGGCGGTTGATTTACAAGGCCTTCTCTCCTCGGCACAAATCGTGCTTCCTCGACCCGGAATTTCTGGGGCGAGGAAAACATGAGCATCGCGAAGCTACTCGGCGCAATCGGCGCCGGCGCAGCACTGGTCTTCGGCGGCGCGGCGGCGCACGCCGCCGTCATCGTCGACGGAACCACGCAGGGCTACTACAACAGCGGCCTCGGCGACCTCGCCCCGGCCCTGGGCGGCCAGACCGACGGCGCCAGCGGCTTCTCGCTCTTCCCGGCGGCCAACGGCGGCGGTGGCGATCCGACCGTTCCCCCGATCGCGACCGCGCCGAACGTCTCGTCGGTGGCGAACCTCGGCATCTGGCTCACCGCCGCGCCGCCGAGCGGCGGCACGTGGTCGGCCGCGCCCATGGCGATCCCCGCCAGCTGGACGGTGAACACCGAGACCGCGATCGTCTATGCGATCAACGCCGGCACCGGCCTGGGCAACGTGAACGTCGCCCTCGGCGTCGACAACGGGCTGTACATCTGGCTCGACGGCGTCTACAAGTTCGGCGCCATGGCGCCGGGCGGCGCCTCGCTCGGGGAATACAACCTGAACCTCGGAACGCTGGGCGCCGGCGTGCACTACCTGCAGATCCTGCGCGAGGACCACGGCGGCGGCACCGGCTTCGACATCCTGATGACCGCGGACCGCGTCACGACGGTGCCGGAACCGGCCGCGCTCGCCCTGCTCGGCATCGGCCTGGCCGGCGCGGGCCTGGCGCGGCGCCGCGCTCGCTAGTTCGGTGGGCCGGGCCCGCCCCTCGTTCAGCGGAAGCGCTGCTCGAGCACCTGCTGGAGCTTGCGGGCCTGGCGGAAGGCCTCCTTGAGCATGTGCTGATCGACCTCGTTCAGGGCGGCCGGGTCGATGCGGTTCGCGTCGCCCTCGCCGGCGGCACGGCCCTGGCGGCGCAGCCGCAGCTGCTGGATGAAGTGGAAACCCTCCAGCGTCGCCTCCACCTCGCGCTCGTCGATGCCGAATGCGCGGGCGGCGGCGCGCAGCCGCGCGGCGGTGCCGGTTTCGGCGATGCCGAGCTCGAGCGCCCACACGCGGGCGGCGTCGACGAAGATCCGCGAGCCGCGCACCTTGAGGTCGAGCGTGCCGGCCACGCCCGGGCCGTCGTCGACGGCGAAGGTGCGGATCAGCCCCAGCGGGGGCGTCGCCTGCAGGGCGTTGCGCGCCATCAGCAGCAGGAAGGCGCGATTCTCGCGCGTGTAGGCGAACAGCCATTCGCGCAGGCCGTCGGCCAGCGAGGCGTTGCCGTAGAGGGCCCGGAAATCGAACAGGATGTTCGCCTGCAGCAGCGCCGCGGGCGTGGGGTGGGCGATCCACTCGAGGAAGCGCGCCTTCCATTCCTCCACCGTGAGGCACAGCTCGGGGTTGCCGGCCATCACCCGGCCCGGGCACAGCGGGAAGCCCAGCTGGGCGAGCGCCTCGTTGACCTCGCCGGCGAAGGCGAGCAGGCGTGCGCGTGCCGCCTCGGGCGCAGCGGCCGCACCGGACGGGGCGGCCGCATCGGAGGGGGCCGCGGAGGGGGCCGCACCGGAGGGAGCCGTCGCTCGGGGCGGTGAGGGCGCTCCGCAGTGGAACACGATCGCGTTGTCCTGGTCGGTGGCGAAGGTCTGCTCGCCGCGCCCCTCGCTGCCGAGGGCGAGCCAGCACCAGTCCAGCCCCGAGAGATCGTGGGCAGCGGCCACGCTTTCGATCGTCCTGCGCGTCAGGGCGTCGTTCAGCGTGGCGACGGTGCGCGTGAGCGGCTCGGCGGCCACGCCCTGCGCGAGCAGGCTGCGCGTCAGGCCCGCGATGTCGTCGGCCGCGCGGCGCAGCGCCGCCGGCGTATCGGCCTGGCGCAGCCCCTCGATCACCTGTCTCATCGAGGCGCGCGAGAGCGCGAACAGATCGCGCTCGCTGACCACCCCGACCGCCCTGCGTCCGTCGACGACGACGATCTGCCGGATGCCCCGCTCGGCCATGCACTGCAGGGCATCGTAGGCGCTCGCCGACGCCGCGAGCGTCACCGCCGGCGCGCTCATCACCTCGGCCAGCGGCGTGGCGAGGGGCCTTTCGGCGAGCGCGACCCGGCGCAGCAGGTCGACCAGCGTGAACATGCCGACCGGCGCACCCCCGCCGTCGACGACGATCACCGTGCGCACACCCTCCGCCGACATCCGCTCGAGCGCCTCGCGCACCGGCGCGCCGGCACCGCAGGCCACCGGCGCACGCCGCACCAGCTCGCCCAGCGGGCGGGTGGTGAAGGCGGGCGCCGTCTCGTCCATCTCGCCGAAGGAAGGACGCTCAGCCAAGTCGTTCATGTCAGAACGCTTCAGGCGTTCTAGTGCGCGGATGCCTTGGCCGCCAGGATGCCGGTGTTCTGCCGCACGTACAGCTCGCCCCACATCTCTTCCGAGCGGCGGTCGCGGTACAGCAGCGAGCCCAGGACCACGGCGAGGAAGCCGAGCGGGATCGACACCAGCCCCGGGTTGCGCAGCTCGAACAGCGGCTTCTCCAGGCCCATCAGCGAGGTGCGCGCATCGCCGATCTCGCGGATGCGGGCCTCGGCGAGCGCCTTGACCTTCTCGGCGGCGGCGATCGCGGCCTGTGCCTTCTCCTGCGCGGCGGGCTCGCCGGCCGCCGCCAGCTCGCCCTGGAGCCGCTCCAGGTTCGCCGTCTGGGTGGCCACGATCTTCTCCTGCGCAGCCTTGGCCGCCAGCGGATAGGTCATGTTGGGCGAGACCAGCACCAGCAGGATGGCTGCCAGCGTGCCGACGATCATGCCGAGCACGATGCCGCCGGTGTTGCAGCGCTTCCAGTAGAGGGTGAGCAGCACGCACGGGAAGTTCGCCGACGAGGCGACCGCGAAGGCGAGCGCCACCAGGTGCGCGACGTTCTGCCCCTTGGCGAGGATGCCGATGACGATGGCCACGGCACCGACGAACACCGTGGCGATGCGCGCGGCGCGCACCTGCTCCATGGCGGTGACGTGGCCGGAGCGGATCACCCCGACGTACAGGTCATGCGCCATGGCCGATGCCGCGGCCAGCACCAGCCCGGCCACCACCGCCACGATGGTGGCGAACGCCACCGCCGCGACGAAGGCCAGGAACAGGTTGCCCAGCATGGAGTCGGCGCCCCCGCCGACGTACTGCGCCAGCAGCGGCGCGGCCATGTTGCCGCCCGGATCGATGGCGCGGATCTGCGCCGGGCCGACGTCGATCGCCGCGCCCATGCCGAGGAACAGCGTGAGCACGTAGAAGCCGCCGATGATGGCCATGGCCCAGATCACGCTCTTGCGCGCCTCCTTGGCGGTGGGCACGGTGAAGAAGCGCATCAGGATGTGCGGCAGCCCCGCGGTGCCGAACACCAGCGCCATGCCGAGCGAGATCTGGTCGATCGGCGCCTTGAAGTACAGGCCGGGCTCGAGGAAGCGCTGGCCGAGCTGCTCGGGCGTCATGTTGCGCGCCGCGTCGCCCAGCAGCGCCGCCACCTGGGCCTGCACCTTGGCGTCGCCGACCACCGCCTGCAGGAAGGCAGGCAGGCTGAACCCGTACGGCGTCCAGACGAACATCACCAACAGGATGGAGGCGATCACCAGCAGAATGGCCTTGATGATCTGCACCCAGGTCGTGGCCACCATGCCGCCGAACAGCACGTAGCCGAGCATCAGGATGCCCACCACCACCACCGAGATCTCGTAGTCGATGCCGATGAGCGTCTTCACCAGCACCCCGCCGCCGACCATCTGCGCGGTGAGATAGAACGTGGACACCGTGATCACCGAGATGGCGCCGACGATGCGGGTGGCCTTGGGATTGTTGCGGTAGGCGAGGATGTCGGCCAGCGTGTACTTGCCGATGTTGCGGCACGGTTCGGCGATGACCAGCAGCACGGTGATGTAGGCGACCAGCCAGCCCACCGAGTACATGAAGCCGTCGTAGCCGTAGAGCGAGATCAGGCCCGCGATGCCGAGGAAGGAGGCGGCCGAGAGGTAGTCGCCGGCGATCGCCCAGCCGTTCTGCAGGCCCGAGACGCCGCCGCCCGCGGTGTAGAAGTCGGCCGCGCTCTTGACCCGCTTGGCCGCGAGGAAGGTGACGTACATGGTGAGCGCGATGATCGCGCCGAACACCACGAAGGTGAGCCAGCGGAATTCCTCGTGCACCGCCCCCTGCGCGAGGGCCGGCACGGAGACCGCCGCCAGCGCGGCGAGCAGGCCGAAGGCGAGCAGGCGGTTCATGGCCAGCCTCCGATCTTCTCGGCCTCGCGCACCAGCTCGTCGGCCATGGCGTCGAACTCGGTGTTGGCGCGGCGCGAATAGACGAAGGCGATCGACCATGCCACGACGAACTCGGCCAGCGCGAACAGCAGCCCGACGTTGACCGGGCCCCACACGCGCGTCGCGAACAGCCCGGGCGTGTACGCCGCGCCGATCGGCAGCAGGAAGTAGAAGACGATCGAGAACACCATCAGGCCCCACAGGAAGCGGGTCTTGCGGGTGTGGAGGGCATGGAAACGGGGGTCTCGCTCGATCGCCTGCCAGTCGATGCGCGGTACGGTCGCTTCGGCCATGCTTGCCTCCTGTGGAGCGGGCCCAGTAGATATACCGTAACGTAGGGGTGATGACAATTGCGCCCGATCAAACCCCGTCGATCGGCGGCTCCTGCATCGCGGCCACCTGCTCGCGCAGCTCCAGCACCCGGTCCTGCCAGTAGCGCTGGCTGCCGAACCACGGAAACGCGGCCGGGAACGCCGGATCGTCCCAGCGCCGCGCGATCCAAGCCGAATAATGGATCAGGCGCAGCGTGCGCAGCGGCTCGACGAGCTGCAGCTCGCGGCGGTCGAATTCGGCGAAGTCCTCGTAGCCGGCCAGCACGTCGGAGAGCTGGCGCGCCATGGCGGCGCGATCGCCGGAGAGCAGCATCCACAGGTCCTGCACCGCCGGGCCGCTGCGCGCGTCGTCGAAATCGACGAAGTGCGGGCCCTGCTCGGTCCACAGCACGTTGCCGGCATGGCAGTCGCCGTGCAGGCGCAGCGTGCGCACGTGGCCGGCGCGATCGAAGGCGCGCTGCACCGCTTGCAGCGCCTGGTCCACGATGCCGCGCCAGGCGGGCAGCAGGTCGGCCGGGATCCGCTCGTGCGCCAGCAGCCAGTCGCGCGGCTCCTCGCCGAAAGCGACGGGGTCGAGCGCAGGCCGGTGCACGAAGGGCGCGATCGCCCCGACCGCGTGGATGCGTCCGATGAAGCGGCCTATCCATTCGAGCGTGGCCGGGTCGTCCAGCTCGGGGGCGCGCCCGCCGCGGCGGGGATAGACGGCGAAGCGGAAACCGTCGAAGCTCGCCAGCGTCGCGGGCTGCGCGGCGGGCGGATCGGCCCGCGCCGGCGCGGCGCCTCCGCCTTCGGCCGGCCGCTGCTGCACCGGTCCGGCGTGCCCGGCTGCGGCCGGCTGCAGCGGCATCGGCGCCACCACCGGGATCTCGCGCCCGGCCAGCTCGGCGACGAAGGCGTGCTCCTCGAGGATCTGCGCATCGCTCCAGCGCCCGGGGCGATAGAACTTGGCGACCACGGTGCGGCCGTCCTCCAGGCTCACCTGGTAGACGCGGTTCTCGTAGCTGTTCAGGGCGAGGAAGCGGCCGTCGCCGCGCAACCCCACCGCGTCGAGCGCATCGAGGATGCGCTCGGGCGTGAGCCGGGCGTAGGGCGGTTCGCTGCGGGCCATCGTCGCCGCATTCTACGCAGCCGCCGCGCCGCGGGCGATCAAGGCTTCCCTACAGCAGCTGTCGAGATTCCCCGATGGGCGCCGCATGCGCGATGGCATAGCGTGAATGCCGGCATCCTTCCACGAGGAGACCTGTCATGCCGAACCGACGCACCGTGCTGGCGGCTGCGCTGGGCGCCGCCGCGGCGCTGGCCGCACCGAAGGCCGCGCCCGCCCAGGAGAAGTTCACCATCATGGTGGGCGGGATCGAGAAGCAGATCTATCTGCCGGCCGCCCTCGCCGAAGCCCTGGGCTATTTCAAGGAAGAGGGGCTGGACGTGCAGCTGCTCAACGAGGGCTCGGGCGTGAACGCCGAGAAGGAGCTGCTCGCCGGCGCGGTGCAGGGCGTGGTCGGCTTCTACGACCACTGCGTCGACCTGCAGCCCAAGGGCAAGTTCGTCGAGTCGGTGGTGCAGCTCAGCCAGGCGCCCGGCGAGGTGGAGCTGGTCTCCGCCAAGCACCCGGAGATCAGGTCGATGGCCGACGTGAAGGGCAAGACCCTGGGCGTCACCGGCCTGGGCTCCTCGACCAACTTCCTGACCCAGTACCTGGCCGCGCGCGCCGGCGTGCCGGCGGGCGCGTACACGGTGCTGCCGGTCGGCGCGGGCACCACCTTCATCGCCGCCATGCAGCAGGACCGCATCCAGGCGGGCATGACCACCGAGCCCACCATCTCGCGCCTGCTCGCCACCGGCGAGGCCAGGATCCTGGTCGACATGCGCAGCGTCGAGAAGACCCGGGCGGCGCTCGGCGGCACCTATCCGGCGGCGGCGTTCTACATGGAGACCGCCTACGTGGAGAGCCACAAGCCGCTGGTGCAGAAGCTCGCCAACGCCTTCGTGAAGACGCTGCGCTACATCCACGACCACAGCGCGGCAGAGATCACCGCCAGGCTGCCCACCGGCTTCTACGCCGCCGACAAGGAGGCCTACATCAAGGCCCTGGCCGACGGCAAGGCGATGTTCACGGCCGACGGCGTGATGCCGGAGGGCGGCCCGGAAACCGTGCTGGCGGTGCTGCAGGCCAAGAGCAGCATCAAGGGCCAGAAGGTCGACCTGTCCCGGACCTACACCACGGAATTCGTGAAGAACGTGAAGTAGCCGCCGCCCTCACCTCGCTGCCGCGGACAGGAGGCACCATGCCCGGCACGCACGACGCGAGCACCCCGGCGATCGAGCTGGTCCACGCCAGCCGGCGCTTCGTGACGCCCGACGGCAAGTCGATGACCGCGATCCGCGACTTCGACATGTCGGTGCAGGACGGCGAGTTCGTCGCAGTGGTGGGCCCGACCGGCTGCGGCAAGTCGACCACGCTCAACCTGATCACCGGGCTCGACCGGCCCTCGGGCGGCGAGGTGCGCCTGTTCGGCCGTCCGGTGGCGGGCATCGACGCGCGCATCGGCTTCGTGTTCCAGACCGATGCGCTCTTTCCCTGGCGCAGCGTGATCGACAACGTGGTCGCGGGCCCGCTGTTCCGCGGCCGCCCGAAGGCCGAAGCCTACGCGGCCGCGCGCCGCTGGCTGGCCCGCGTCAACCTCGCGGGCCACGAGGCGAAGTACCCGCACCAGCTCTCCGGGGGCATGCGCAAGCGCGTCTCGCTCGCGCAGACCTTCATCAACGAGCCGCGCATCCTGCTCATGGACGAGCCGTTCTCGGCGCTCGACGTGCAGACCCGGGTCCTGATGCACGACGCGCTGCTGGCCCTGTGGAGCGAGGTGCGCGCCTCGGTGGTGTTCGTGACCCACGACCTCGAGGAAGCCATCACGCTGGCCGACCGGGTCTACGTGCTGACCGCCGGTCCGGCGACGGTGAAATCGGTGTACCGCATCGATCTCGCGCGCCCGCGCATCGCCGCGGAGATCCGCTACCAGCGCGATTTCATCGAGATCTCGCACACCATCTGGAACGACCTGCGCGACGAGGTGATGAAGGGCGCCGCGCGCAGCGACGCGCCGGCGTGAGCGCAACGGAGCCGCCGATGAGCGAATCGACGACCCGCGCAGCCGCGCCGCCCTACCGGCCGGGCACCTCGGACGCCGAGATCGAGGCCGCCGCGGCGCGCGCCGAGCGCAGGCACCGGCTTGCGGTGAGGTCGTGGCAGGTGCTGCTGCTGGCGGCGCTGCTGGGCGGCTGGGAGCTGCTGGCGCGCGCGAAGATCATCGACACCTTCTTCTTCTCCAGCCCGTCGGCGATCGCCGCGCGGCTGTACGAGTGGATCACCCAGGGCGCCAACGGGGCGCCCCTGTGGTACCACGTGTGGGTGACCCTCGAGGAAGCGCTGCTGGGCTTCTTCAGCGGCTTCGTGCTGGGCATCCTGGCCGGCGTCGCGCTGGGGCGCAACCGCATGGCCTCCGAGGTGCTGACCATCTACATCAAGGTGTTCAACTCGGTGCCGCGCGTGGTGCTCGCGCCGATCTTCATCCTGATCTTCGGGCTCGGGCTCACCTCGAAGGTGGCGCTGTCGTTCGTGATGGTGTTCTTCATCGTGTTCGCCAATGCCTTCCAGGGCGTACGCGAGGCCGACCGCTCGCTGATCGCCAACGCGCGCATCCTGGGCGCCTCGAAGTGGCAGCTCACCCGCTCGGTGATCGTGCCCTCGGCGATGAGCTGGATCTTCGCCTCGCTGCACGTGAGCTTCGGCTTCGCCATCGTCGGGGCGATCGTGGGCGAATTCGTCGGCGCACGCCACGGCGTGGGGGTGCTGATCCAGGTGGCCGGCGGCGCCTTCGACACGGCCGGGATGTACGCGGCGATCGTGATCATCATGGTCGTCGCGCTCGCGGCCGAGTATGCTGTGACCTTCCTCGAGAAACGCCTGGCGAAGTGGCGTCCGGAAGCCCTGCAGGAGGCTCCTCCCTGATCGCGGGCGCCCGGCGATCCCGCCGGCCAAGATCCATTGACCGACGCCGAAGAACTTCGCAAGCGCTACGGCGCCGGCTATCGCTGGCGGGTGCTGGTCGCCGTGATGGTCGGCATGATGGCCGCAATCATCTCCTCGACCATCGTCAACGTGGCGGTGCCCGACATCAGCCGCGCCTTCGAAGTCGGCCAGGATCGCGCCCAATGGGTCGCCACCGGCTTCATGGTGCCGATGACGCTGGCCATGTCGCTCACGCCTTCGCTGCTGCAGCGATTCGGCCTGCGCGGAACCTACATCGGGGCGGTGACGGTGCTGCTCGCCGGCGGGGTGGCCGGCGGCTTCAGCCCCGGCTTCGAATTCATGATCGGCGCACGCGCGCTGCAGGGGCTGGCCGCCGGCGCGCTGCAGCCGATCCCGTCGATCGTGATCCTGCGCGCCTTCGCCCCCGACGAGCAGGGCCGCGCGATGGGATTCTTCGGCTTCGGCGTGGTCCTCGCCCCGGCGCTCGGTCCGACGCTCGGCGGCCTGCTGGTCCAGGCCTTCGGCTGGCGTGCGATCTTCTTCTTCGTCGTGCCGTTCGGCCTGGCCGCGCTGGCGCTCGCGCACCGCTACCTGCCCCGCCAGTCGGCGTTCATCGAACCCGGCCGCCGCTTCGACTGGCCGGGCCTGGCGCTGCTGACGGTGGCCACGCTGCTGCTGCTCAACGGCGTGGTCGGGCTGCATGCGCCGAGCAAGGCGCCGGCGCTCGCGGCGCTGGCCGCCGCCGTGCCGTGCGTCGCGCTCTTCTCGTGGTGGGAGCTGCGGCGCGAGGATCCGCTGCTGCGCGTGAAGCTGATGCGCTACCGGCAGTTCTCCACCGGTGCGGTGGTCGCTTTCGGCTACGGCATGGGCCTGTTCGGCTCGACCTATCTGCTGCCGGTGTTCCTCCAGATCGCCCTCGGCTACACGCCGACCGCGGCCGGCCTGGCGCTGCTGCCCGCGGGCCTGGTGCTGGCGGCGACCATCCCGATCGCCGGGCGCCTGGCCGACCGCGTGCTGCCCGCGCGGCTGGTCACGGCCGGCATCGTGGTGCTGGCGCTGTCCCTCGCCGCGATGGCCGCCGTGCGGCCGGCCACCGCCTACCTGGTGATCGTGGTGCTGATCGTGGCCGGACGCATCGGGCTGGGCCTGATCATGCCTTCGCTCACCATCGGCGCGGTGCGCGGGCTGCCGCTGCCCGACCTGCCGCAGGCCGCGAGCATGGCGTCGTACTTCCGCCAGCTCGGCGGCGCGATCGGCGTCGGGCTGGCCGGCACGCTGCTCGAATGGCGCCTGCAGGCAAATGCGAGCGAGCCGCTCGCCGCCTTCAGCGAAACCTTCCTGGTGCTGGCTGCGGTGCTCGCCTCGACGGCGCTCGCGGCGCGGCAGATGCGCCCGGCGGCGTAGCGGGCAGTGCAGCGGGAGCTACAGGATCCGCGCGAGCGCCGCCTCCAGCCGCTCGACCGCGGCATCGACGTCGCCGAGCTTGTCCAGCCCGAACAGCCCGATACGGAAGGTCTTGAAGTCGGCCGGCTCGTCGCACATGAGGGGCACGCCGGCGGCGGTCTGCAGGCCGGCTTCGGCGAACTTCGCGCCCGAATGGATGCCGGGGTCGTCGGTGTAGCTCACCACCACGCCCGGCGCCTCGAACCCCGGCGCCGCCACGCTGCGGAAGCCCTTGCGCGCGAGCAGCGCGCGCACCTTGTCGCCGAGCGCCTGCTGCTCGGCGCGCGCCTTCCCGAAGCCATGGCGGCGCGTCTCGAGCATGGCGTCGCGCACGCGCGCCAGCGCGTCGGTGGGCAGGGTGGCGTAGTAGGCGTGCCCGCCGGCCTCGTAGGCCTCCATGATCTGCAGCCACTTGCGCAGGTCGCAGGCGAAGCTGGTGCTGGTGGTGCTCTCGATGCGCTCGCGCGCGCGTGCGCCGAGCATCACCAGCGCGCAGCACGGCGAGCCGCTCCAGCCCTTCTGTGGCGCGCTGACCAGCACGTCGACGCCGATGGCGTCCATGTCCACCCACATCGCGCCGGAGGCGATGCAATCGAGCACGAACAGGCCGCCCGCCGCGTGCACGGCCTCGGCGACGCTGCGCAGGTAGTCGTCGGGCAGGATCATGCCGCTGGCCGTCTCGACGTGGGGCGCGAACACCACGTCGGGCCGCTGGCGCGCGATGGCGGCCACCACTTCCTCCACGGGCGCGGGCGCGAACGGCGCCTGGCGGCCGGCCTGCACCGGGCGCGCCTTGAGCACGATCGTCTCCGAGGCGATGCCGCCCATCTCGAGGATCTGCGACCAGCGATAGCTGAAGAAGCCGTTGCGCACGATCAGGCACTTGCGGCCGCCGGCGAACTGGCGCGCCACCGCCTCCATGCCGAACGTGCCGCTGCCGGGCACCACGATCGCCGATCGCGCGCCGTAGACCTCCTTCAGGACGCCCGAGATGTCGTGCATCACGGCCTGGAAGCGGCGCGACATGTGATTGAGCGCGCGGTCGGTGAACACCACCGAGTATTCGAGCAGGCCGTCCGGGTCGACGTCGGGAAGCAGGCCGGGCATGTCGCCCTCCATGAAAAGGGAAAACGGGCGGGGTACTAGGGCACCCGCCTGGTGAATCTTCTCGCTGAATCTTATCTGATCGACAATGACCCGATCGGGTACTCTGTCGCACCCGCGTCTTCCGGAGGATCGCATGGTGCGCACATCACGCCTGGCGGCACTGGCCTGTCTCGTCGCCCTGGGCACGGGTGCGCCGCCGGCCGCGCATGCGGCCCCCGACACCACGCTCGGACGCGCCCTCTACGAGAGCCGCTGCACCGGCTGCCACGACCGCAGCGTGCACACGCGCAACCCGCGCGCCGCGCAGACCTTCGAGCAGATCCGCGCCTACGTGTACCGCTGGGACCGTGAGCTGGGCGGCGTATGGACGCGCGACGAGATCGATGCCGTGGCTTCGTACCTGAACGAACGCTACTACCACCTGCCCTGCCCGCAAGGCAGCTGCGGCGTGGCAAGCCGCTGAACACGCAGTAGATTCATTCACGCGTTCTTACCAGCTGTTGCGCAGCTCGCGTAATTTCACGAACACCGTGCGCGCGTCGGGCTGCTCGGGCAGGTCGGGGAAGCGCTCGCGCAGGTGCGCGATGATGCTCGCGCTGCCCAGGCGGAAGAAGGTGTTGATCTTCCTCTCTTCGGCCAGCGTGCCGACGCGCGAGACCGCCGGGTCGTGGCCGCTCACCTCCGGAAGCAGCTCGCGCGCGGCCTCGTTGTCGGGCTCGCGCGACAGCGTGAACTTCAGGTTGTTCTCGATGTAGTCGTGCCCGGGGTAGATCAGCGTGTCCTCGGGCAGCTTGGCGAGCTGCTCGACGAAGGTGGCATACAGCTGGAGCGGATCGCCGCCGTTGTGGCAGTTGCCGGCGCCGGCGTTGAACAGGGTGTCGCCGCTGAACAGCGCCGGCTGCTCGGTGTGCGAGCGCAGGCAGATGTGGCACAGGGTGTGGCCGGGCGTGTCCAGGCATTCGAGCTCGACGGTGCGCCCCACCTTGATCACGTCGCCCGCCTTCACGCCGCGATCGACCCCGGCGATGCGCCCGCCCGCGCGGTGGTGCGCGATCAGTTTGGCGCCGGTGGCCGCGACCATCGCCTCGTTGCCGCCGGTGTGGTCGTGGTGCTCGTGGGTGTTCAGGATCTGGGTGATCTGCCAGCCCCGCTCCTTGGCGGCTGCCAGGCACTTCACGTGGTCCAGCGGGTCGATGGCGAGCGCCTCGCCGGTTTCCGGGCAGGCCACGAGGTAGTTGAAGTTGCGATAGGCGTTGCCGGTCCAGATGCGCTCGACGATCATGTCGCCCTCCGTGAGATGCGTAGCGGATGACGTCCGATTGTAGAGCGCTCTCGCCGTCGAGGCGCCGGGGCCTGTTCACCCTGCGATCGACTCTAGGGCGTCACCAGCCCGTCCATGCGCACCACCTCGAAGTCCGATCCCCTGACCTGCGCCAGCTCGCTCACCAGCCGGTCGTTGTTCCAGCGCGGGTCGGGGGCGCCGCTGACGTACCAGTTCGAGCCGTTGTCGGCCAGCAGCATGCCGTAGGTCTTCATCGCCTGCAGGATCGCGCGCGTCTCGGCGCTGAAGCCCGCGGGAATGGCGTAGGCGGCCTTCAGGCGCACCCGCATGCCCATCGGCGGCAGGTCCGGGTCGGTGGACGACGATGCCCAGTGGGTGGCCGGCGGCAGGTAGGCACGGCGCGTGCGCTGTGCGGTGAAGCGCAGCGCGTGGCGGATCGCTCCCGAGGCCGCCTCGTCGTAGCGCACGAGGCCGGGGAAGATGGGCAGGCCGGCGGCGTCCGCGCTGGTCCAGCCCGGCCGGGCGGTGGGCCGGACGTCGTTGCCGTCGAGGCGAAAGACCGCGCCGGCGTCGGCGTTCCAGCTTCCGTCGTCGTTGCGGAACGCCCGGTAGAGCTCGTACAGCCGGTCGTTGTCGCGATCGATCACGATCACGTGGCGGTCGCCGCCCGAGCCCGGCATGCCCGGCTGCTCGCCCTCGACCGGCGCATCGCGCGGCACCGGGTACGGGCCCGGGTCGCTCTCGTCGCCATAGGCGGTGAAGACGATAGCCACCCGCGCCTGCGCGCCCGCCACGACCACGTACGGGATGCCGATCGGCGCGCCGTCGTACAGCCCGGCGCCGAAGTCGGGATGCAGGCCGCGCGACAGGCCCATCGATGCGATCAGCGCGTCGGAGCGAGGATCGACGGGCAGCGCCGACACGTCGCGGTTCCACGGGTTGTCGGCGGGGAAGGGGGTCGCGCCGTTCAGGCTGGCGCCGATGCCCAGGCCGGCGCCGGCCATCGAGGCGTACTTCGGCGTGCCGGCCGGCGCCACGGCGCCCGCGCCGCCTCCCCCGCTGCCGCCGGCTCCAGCTGCAGCACCGACACCGGCGCCGCCGGCATCACCGCCGCTCCCCCCACCGCCTCCGCAGCCTCCGCAGCCGACGGCGAGCAGCACGGCGAGCGACAGCAGCGCCAGCGACCGGCCGCGCCGCGGACCCGGCCGGCGTGGACCGGACCTGTGCGGGCCGGGTCGGAACAGGCCGGGTCGGAGCAGGCCGGGTCGGAGCAGGCGGGATCGGTGCAGGCCGGGTCGGCGAATCGCGGAATCCGCATCACGCATGCGCTGGCATCCAGGAGTCTGTCGGGATCGATACGGCCGCGGCTCGCGCAGGCCGGCTTCGACTCTGACAGACTCCCGCCCGGGCGGCGCGGCCGCCCATGCCCGCGCGACTGCCGCCGGTCGGCACCGGCAGTGCGGCGGCGACGGCGCGCCGCCGCTTTCGCACGAACGCCGGATCCCCTACGATGCACGGACACCTGCGCAACAGGGGTAGGGCAGATGAAGGTCGGCGTCCCCAAGGAGATCAAGACCCACGAGTACCGCGTCGGGCTGACGCCCGAATCGGTGCGCGAGTACGTGGCGCACGGCCACACGGTGCTGGTCGAGACGCAGGCCGGCGCCGCCATCGGCGCCGACGATGCGGCCTACCGGCGTGCCGGCGCCGTGGTGGTGCCCGATGCGCGCGCGGTGTTCGAGGGCGCCGAGCTGATCGTCAAGGTGAAGGAGCCGCAGCCGGCCGAGCTCGCCATGCTGCGGCCGCACCACCTGCTGTTCACCTACCTGCATCTCGCACCCGACGCCCGGCAGGCGGACGCGCTGCTGGCCAGCGGCTGCGCGGCGATCGCCTACGAGACGGTGATGGAGGCCGACGGCTCGCTGCCGCTGCTCGCGCCGATGAGCGAGGTGGCCGGGCGCATGTCGGTGGCCATCGCCGGGCATCTACTGATGCGTCACGCCGGCGGCGCCGGCATCCTGCTGGGCGGCGCGGTCGGCGTCGCGCCGGCGCGCGTGCTGGTGCTGGGTGCCGGCGTGGCCGGCAGCCAGGCAGCCCGCATGGCCGCCGGAGCCGGCGCCCAGGTGACGGTGGTCAACCGCGGGCTGGCCCGGCTGCGCGCGCTCGAAGCGCTCATGCCCGGGCGCATTCGCACGCGCCCGTCGACGCGCGACGCGATCGAGCACGAGATCGCCCGCGCCGACGTGGTCATCGGCGCGGCACTGGTGGCCGGTGCAGGCACGCCCAAGCTGGTCACGCGCGCGATGCTGGGCACCATGAAGCCGCGTTCGCTGATCATCGACATCTCGATCGACCAGGGCGGCTGCTGCGAAACCTCGCGCCCGACCACGCACGCCGAGCCGACCTACGAGGTCGACGACATCGTGCACTACTGCGTCGCCAACATGCCGGGCGCGGTGCCGCGCACCTCGAGCCAAGCACTCAACCTCGCCACCCTGCCCTACGGCCTCGCGCTGGCCGATCGCGGGCTCGACGCGCTGCGCAAGAGCGCCGCGCTGCGCACCGGCCTGAACGTGCTGGCCGGCCGAATCACGCACCCGGAAGTGGCCGCCGCGCTCGGCCGGACGTTCGTCGACCCCTCACAGGCGCTCGCTCAGCACACCACGAGAAACGTGTGAAGGAATCCAGCAAGTAGCTCGTCGACATGCAGGTGCCACCTTCCCATCTCGCCAACGCACAAGACGCGTGAGGGAACCGTCGCGAGCGGCCCGAGGTCGCGACGGTTCCCTCACGCGTCTTGCCAACAGGCGACCCAGTGCCCCGGCGCCCGCTCGGCGAGCGGCGGCGTGACCGCGCGGCACTGCGCCTCGGCCAGCGGGCAGCGGGTCTGGAAGCGACAGCCGGGCAGCGGCTGCAGAGGGTCGGGCGGCTCGCCCACGTGCGTGATGCGTTGTCGCCGGCGCTGGATCGCCGGATCGGGCACGGGGATCGCCGACAGCAGCGCCTCGGTGTACGGATGGCGCGGGTCGTCGTAGATCGCATCGCGCCCGGCCAGCTCGACCAGCCTGCCCGCATACATGATCGCGATGCGGTGCGAGATGTGCCGCACCACGGCGAGATCGTGCGCGATGAACAGGTAGCTCAGGCCGAACTCGCGCTGCAGGTCCTGCAGCAGGTTGACCACCTGCGCGCGAACCGAGACGTCGAGCGCCGAGACCGGCTCGTCGGCGACGATGAACTCGGGGTTCAGCGCGAGCGCGCGGGCGATGCCGATGCGCTGGCGCTGCCCGCCCGAGAAGGCGTGCGGATAGCGCTGCGCGGCATCGCCCGGCAGCCCGACACGGCGCAGCAGGTCGCCGACCTTGTCGGCGGCCTCCTGCCGCGTGGCGGCGCGGCCGTGCACCAGCAGCGGTTCGGCCACGATGTCGAGCACGCGCATGCGCGGGTTCAGGCTGGCGTAGGGATCCTGGAACACCAGCTGCATGTGCTCGCGCAGGTTGCGCAGCGGCTCGCCGCGCACCTCGGTGATGTCGGCGCCGCGAAAGCGGATGCGCCCGCGGGTGGCCGGCAGCCGCCGCAGGATCGCGCGGCCGGCCGTGGTCTTGCCGGAGCCCGATTCGCCGACCAGCCCGAGCGTCTCGCCGGCGCCGATCGCGAACGAGACGTCCTCGACGGCGTGCACGGTGAGCCGCCGGCCGCCCCAGAAGCCGGCGCGCCCGGCCGGGAAGTGCACGGTCAGGTTCTCGACCTCGACCAGGGCCGGCGCGGCAGGCGGCGGCGTGGCGAACCCCGGCGCAGCGGCAGGCGCGAGGGGCGGCATGGCGAGCCCCGGCGCAGCGGCAGGCACGGCGCGGGCCGCCGGCTCAGAGCCCGGGGACGCTTGCATCGAGGGCATGGATCGCATCGGCGCAGCCGGGCGGCGAGGACGGCCAGGCCGGCTCGAAGGCGTGCCAGCAGGCCAGCGTGCGGCCGTCTCCATAGGCCATCGGCGGAGCCGGCCGGTCGCATTCGATGCCGTAGACCGGACAGCGCGACTGGAAGCCGCAGCCCGGCGGCGGCGCGACCAGGTCGGGCGGCGCGCCGTCGATGGCGATCATGCGCTCGGCCACCTCGTCGTGGCGCGGCGTGGCGCGCAGCAGCCCCTGGGTGTAGGGATGGCCGGGACGGGCGAAGAGCTCGGGCGCATCGCCCGTCTCGGCGATGCGCCCGGCATACATCACCGCGACGCGGTGACAGACCTGGGCGACCACGCCCAGGTCGTGCGTGATCAGGATCACCGAGAGATCGAGGCGCTGCTGCAGCTCGGCGATCAGCTCGAGGATCTGCGCCTGGATGGTGACGTCGAGCGCGGTGGTCGGCTCGTCGGCGATCAGCAGCTCGGGCTCGCAGGCGAGCGCCATGGCGATCATCACGCGCTGGCGCATGCCGCCCGAGAGCTCGTGCGGATGCTGGCGCAGCCGGCGCGCCGGCGCAGCGATGCGCACCAGGTCGAGCAGCTCCTCGGCGCGGCGCCACGCCTGGGTGCGGGTCATGCCGAGATGGTGCCTCAGCACCTCGGTGAGCTGCGCGCCCACGGTGAGCACGGGGTTCAGCGATGTCATCGGATCCTGGAAGATCATCGACATCTCCTTGCCGCGCACCTTCTCCAGCCGGCGCCGGCCCGCCGGCCCGAGCAGGCTCTCGCCGCGCCAGCGGATGTCGCCGCCGGCGATCTCGCCCGGCGGCGCGATGAGGCCCATGACCGCCTGCATCGCCACGCTCTTGCCCGAGCCCGACTCGCCCACGATGCCCAGCGTCTCGCCGTGGCCGACGCGGATCGAGACCTCGCGCACCGCCTGCACGACGCCGCGGCGCGTGGTGAAGCGCACGTTCAGGTTCTCGACCTCGAGCACGGGAGCGTTCATGCCTGCCTCCGGCGCGCGCGCACCGCCCGCCGCGCGAAGCTCTTCTCGCGCTCCTGCGGATCGGAGGCGATGCGGATCCAGCTCGCCAGCAGGTTGATGCCGAGCACGGTGGCGGCGATGGCCGCGCCCGGGAAGGTCACCAGCCACCAGGCGCGGAACATGTACTCCTTGCCGCTGGCCACGTCGAGCCCCCACGAGGTGGCCGGCGGCTGCACGCCCAGGCCGAGGAAGGACAGCGCCGCCTCGGCCAGCACGATGCGCGCGAACTCGAGGATCGCCAGCGTGAGCAGGGGCGAGACCAGGTTGGGCAGGATGTGCCGGAAGACCACCCGCCGCGAGCGGCAGCCGATCATCTCGGCCGCCTCGACATAGGGCAGCTGGCGCACCGACAGCACCGAGCCGCGCACCATGCGCGCATACACCATCCAGCCGTTGATCGACAGCACCACGATGAGCGACACGATGCTCGGGCCGACCACCGCCAGGATGACGAGGGCCAGCAGCAGGCCGGGGAAGGCCACCTGGGTGTCGACCCAGCGCATGATGAAGCCGTCGGTGCGGCCGCCGAAATAGCCGGCGAGCAGGCCCATCACCGTGCCGAAGCCGCCGGCCAGCAGCACCACCCCGACGCCCACCGCGAGCGACACCCGCGAGCCGTGGATCAGCCGCGACAGCACGTCGCGCCCGAGATGGTCGGTGCCCAGCAGGTGGTTCCAGCTGCCCTTGTCCAGCCATACCGGCGGCAGCAGGCGCGCGCGCAGGTCCTGCGCCGCCGGGTCGTGCGGGGCGATCAGCGGCGCGGCGAGCGCCACCGCCACCAGCAGCACCACCAGCGCCAGGCCGGCGAGGCCGGCGCGGTCGTGCAGGATCTCGCGGCCCCAGCCGCGCAGGCTGGCGAACAGCTCGTGCGGGCGCCCGCGCAGGGCTTCGGCAGCGGTGCTCATGCGAGCCTCATGCGAGCTTCATGCGCGGGTCGACGCGCTGGTAGACCGCGTCGAGCGCGATGTTGGTGAGCACCACCAGCACCGCCACCGTGAACACCACCGCCTGCAGCAGGATCAGGTCGTGGCGCTCGATCGCCTGCATGGTCGCCAGCCCCAGGCCGGGCCAGGCGAACACCGTCTCGACCACCACCGAGTAGCCGGCCAGGGCGCGGATCGCCTCCCAGCCGGCCAGCGTGAGCACCGGCACCAGCGCGTTCCTGAGCGCATGCACGCCGACCACGCGCGCGAGCGGCAGCCCCTTGGCGCGCGCGGTCTTCACGTACTGCTGGTTGAGCTCGTCGATCATCGCCGAGCGCACCGTCATCACCAGGCGCGCCAGCGCCGGCAGCGCCATCGTGATCATGGGCAGCAGCACGTGCGCCGGCGTGCCCGAGCCCGAGGTGGGCAGCCACTGCAGGCGCACCGCGAAGACGTAGATGAGCAGCAGGCCGAGCCAGAACTGGGGGATGGACAGGCCGGCCAGGCTGAAGGCCACGGTGGACTGGTCGAGCGCGCGGCCCGGACGCAGGGCGGCCAGGATGCCGATGGGAATCGCCAGCACGATCGCCAGGCCGACGCCCAGGAGGGTGAGCTCGAGCGTGGCCGGCAGCTTCTCGAGCACGATCTCCATCGCCGGGCGCCGCTGCCACAGCGAGTCGCCGAAGTCGAGCCGCACGGCCTCGGCCAGGAAGTCGCCGAACTGCACCGCGATCGGCCGGTCGAAGCCGAGCTCGTGCTCGAAGGCGGCGCGCTGCTCGGCGGTGGCCTCGAGCGGCAGCATCATGGCCACCGGGTCGCCGACCATGCGCGTGACCACGAACACGATCGCCGTCACCCCGAACACGACGATCAGGCCGTGCCACAGCCGGGTCAGCAGATGACGCCCCATGCTGCCTCCGCCTCGCCGCGTCCGTCCGCCGTGCGCCTTACTTGACCGACATCTCGCGCACCAGGATCTTGGCGTCCACGCGCGGCGTCCACTCCAGGCGCTTGCTCAGGCCGTAGACGTCCTCGATGTTGAGCAGCCACACGAAATAGGCGTTGTCGTAGGCGAGCTGCACCGCCTCGTTGTACATGGCCTTGCGCTTGGCGGGATCGACCTCGGTGCGTGCGGCGTCGATCAGCTGGCCGAGCCTGGCGTCCTTGTTCGACGCGCCGACGCCGCCGGGCTTGTAGTAGGCCGACAGGCTGCGGTCGGCGTCCATCATCTCGTTGGAGTTGACCACGAAGATGGCGTCGGCGCGCGTGTTGCGGTCGAACAGCCGGTTGAGGTACTCGCCGAACTCGTAGATCTTGACCTCGACCTTCATGCCGGCCGCCTCCCAGTAGGCGGCCACCGCCTCGATCACCTCGCGGTCCTTCAGCCAGCGCCCCGAGGTGCCGACGAGCTGGATCTTCTTGCCGGCGGCGCCGGCCTCGGCGAGCAGCTTCTTCGCCTGCGCCGGGTCGTACGCATAGCCCTTCAGCTTGTCGTTGAAGCCGAAGTGCGAAGGGCTGAGCAGCTGCCCGGTGGAGACGCGGGCACGCCCCTCGAACAGCCCCTCGGCGAGCGCCTGCTTGTCGACGGCCAGGTTGAGCGCCTTGCGCACCCGGGGATCGCGGGTGATGCCGCCGTCGGCGTTGAGGATCACGATCGGGTGCTCGAGCCCCTGGACGTGGGCCGCCTTGGGCACGCGCCCGGCGAACTCGGGCAGCAGGTTGGTGATGAGGTCGAACTCGCCGGCCATCAGCCCCGCCAGGCGCGTGCCGGGCTCGGACACGAAGCGGTAGGCGACCTTGCGGATCTTCGGCTTGTCGCCCCAGTAGTCGGGATTGGCCTCGAGCGTGATGTCGCGGCCGCGGTTCCAGCCGACGAACTTGTAGGGGCCGCTACCCATCGGCACGGCGCCGACCTGCTTGGAGGCGCCGTGCGCCGGGCTCATGATCTTGAGCCAGTACAGCCGCGCGGCCATGATGGGATCGGGGCCGTTGGTGGTGATCCTGACCGTCAGGGCGTCGACCTTGCTGGCGCCGGTGATGGTGGAGAAGAAGGAAGCCTGCTCCGACTTGAGCTTGGGATCGATGATGCGCTGCACGCTGTAGACCACGGCCGCGGCATCGAGCGGCGTACCGTCGTGGAACTTGATCCCGGGGCGCAGCTTGACCTGCCAGGTGGTGGGGTCGACCAGCTTGGGCGCCTCGGCGGCCAGGCCCGGCACCAGCGCGCCCTCGCGGGTGCGCGCCATCAGGGTTTCGTAGATGTTGTCGTTGACGGCGCGCTCGCTGCCGTCTTCGCGCACCTGCGGATCGAGCGTGGTCGGCTCGGAGCCCAGGGCGATGGTGATCTGCTGCGCCTGCGCGGCATGGCCGAGCGCGGCCAGCAGGACGGCGCCGACGGCGGCGCGGACGATCTGGCGTAATGTCACGGTGCTCCTCCCGGTGGGGCTGCTGCCGCGCTCGGTCCGGTCGCGGTCTTCCGGATATCCTGGGTGGTTTTTTGTATACTGTAGACGACATAGATCAAGGGTTTTTCATCCAACGGTGAACACGCTGCCCGCCAGACCCGTCCCGAAGCTCGGCGCCACCCACCTGACGCTGCGTCAGGCCGTGACCGACGCCCTGCGGCAGGCCATCTTCAGCGGCAGGTTCCGCCCGGGGGAACGGCTGGTCGAGGAGCAGGTGGCCACGGAGCTGGGCGTGTCGCGCAATCCCGTGGGCGAGGCCCTGCGCGTGCTGCAGGCCGAGGGTCTGGTCGAGATCAGTCCGCGGCGCGGGGCCTCGGTCACCAAGGTGTCGGCCGAGGAGGCGCGCGAGATCGTCGAGCTGCGCGCCTCGCTCGAGGGCCTGTGCGCGCGCCTGGCCACCCGCCGCTGCGGCGAGGCCGAGCGCGAGGAGATCGCGGAGCTGATCGCCCGCGGTGAAGCGGCCAGCGCCGCCGACGACGGAGAAACGCTGGCGGCGCTGCACACGGAGGTCCACGACCTGATGGCGCGCATCGGGCGCAACCGCCACCTCAACGGCTTCGTGCAGTCGCTGCGCGACAAGACCCGCTGGCTGTACTCGACCAGCCTCAGCTGGCGCGCCCGGCAGTCGTGGGCCGAGCATGCGGCGATCCTGCGGGCGGTGGCCGAGGGAGACGAGGAGCTCGCCGCCCTGCTGGCGAGCCGCCACGTGATGAGCGTCGGCATCTCCCATGCGTCCGCCCACGAGCCCGTGCCGGACATTGCGCCCGCCCCGCCGCCGCTACGCCTCGAAGCCGCCTCCAGCCGCTGAACGCGTGAATGAATCTACTGCGCGGCCCTCTTGACGTGATTGTATATTGCATACAGTATTGCATACCGCAATCCAACCCGTGAGGGCGCGATGTCCGAAATCGCTGCCGGGGGCCGGCTCACCGGCGCCCAGGCGCTGGTACGCATGCTGCTCGAATACCGGGTCGAAGTGGTGTTCGGGGTGCCCGGCGACACCAGCCTGTCGTTCTACGAGGCGCTGTACGACGCCGGCGACCGCATCCGCCACGTGATGGCCCGCGACGAGCGCTCGGCCACCTTCATGGCCGACGCCTACGCGCGCCTGTCCCACCGTCCCGGCGTATGCGAATGCCCGAGCGGCGCCGGTGCGCTCTACTCGGTGCCGGGGGTGGCGGAAGCCAATGCCTCGTCGATCCCGGTGATCCTGTTCACCTCGGGCGTGTCGCTCGCCGGCGAGGGCAAGGGCACCATCACCGAGATGGAGCACCACAAGCTGTTCGAGCCGGTCACCAAGTTCTCCTCTTTCCTCAAGACGGCCGAAAAGATCCCCGAGACCGTGCGCCGGGCCTTCCGCATCGCCACCAGCGGCCGCCCGGGCGCCGTGCACCTGGCCTTCCCCACCGAGACCATGACCGGGCCGGTGGCGCCCGAGCGCGTCGGCCTGCATGCCGAGCCCGAGTGCCGCAGCTATCCGGCCTACCGCACGCGCGGCAGCGCCGAGACCATCGCCGCGCTGGCCGCGCAGCTGGCCGACGCATGGCGGCCGGTGATCGTCGCCGGCGGCGGAGTGAACCATTCCGGGGCCAACACCGAGGTGTGCCGGCTCGCCGAGCGTCTCGGCGCGCCGGTGGTGACCACCATCTCCGGCCAGGGCACGATGCCCGACGACCACCCGCTGGCACTGGGCGTGGTGGGCGACAACGGCTTCCACCCGCATGCGCACCGCGCCGTCGAGGAGGCCGACGTGCTGCTGTACGTCGGCTGCAAGATGGGCTCGGTGTCCACCATCAAGTGGACGCTCCCCTCACCGCGCCCGGGCCGCCGGATCCTGCAGATCGACCTCGACCCGACGGTGCTCGGCAACAACTTCGAGAACACGCTGAGCGTGGCGGGCGACGCCCGGCTGGTGCTCGACGACCTGCTCGCGCAGCTGCCCGGCCCGGCCGTGCCGCCCTCGGCGTGGGTGCGCGAGCTCAACGTCGACCGCGACCGCTTCTGGGCCGACTCGCAGGCGGTGCTGCACGCGCGCAGCACGCCGCTCAAGGCGCAGCGCGTGGTGCACGAGCTCAACCGGCGCCTGCCCTCGCCCTCGATCGTGATCGCCGATGCCGGCACGCCGACCCCGCACATCACCCGCTTCCTGCGGCTCGGCGGCGACGGCTCGCGGGTGCTGATCCCGCGCTCGTTCGGCGGCCTGGGCTACGCGATTCCGGCGGTGGTCGGCGCCTGGTTCGCGCGCCCCGACGCACGCCCGGTCGCGCTGTTCGGCGACGGCTCGCTGGGCATGTCGGCCGGCGAGCTCGAAACACTGGTGCGGCTGAACGTGCCGGCGGTGCTGGTGCACTTCAACAACGGCTGCTTCGGCTGGATCAAGACGCTGCAGTCGCTGCACAGCCGCAGCAAGTTCATGTCGGTCGACTTCACCCCCGGCGACATGAGCCGGGTCGCCGCGGCCTACGGCATCCGCTCATGGCGCGTCGAGGATCCCGACCAGCTGGGCACGGCGCTCGACGAGGCGTTCGCGCACCGCGGGCCGGCCTTCCTCGACGTGGTCACCGAGCCGCTGATGAGCGATCTGCCGCCGGTCTACTCGTGGCTGAAGGCCGCCGGGCGCGACCCGCTGCGCCGCCCCGCCATGGCCGATGCCACCGAACGAGAGGAAGCATGAACATGAAGATCGTCGTCATCGGCGGCGGCTGGGCCGGCTGCGCCGCCGCCGTGTCCGCCGCGAAACAGGGCGCCGAGGTGCTGCTGCTCGAGCGCTCCGACATGCTGCTGGGCACCGGCCTGGTGGGGGGCATCTTCCGCAACAACGGCCGCTTCACCGCCGCCGAGGAGATGATCGCCATGGGCGGCGGCGAGATGTTCGCCGCCATGGACGCCTGTGCGCTGCATACCGGCGTCGAGTTCCCCGGCCACAGCCACGCCTCGCTGTACAACGTGGCCGCGATCGAGCCGGCGGTGCGGCGGGTGCTGGCCGACGCCGGCGTGCAGGTGCACTACAACGTGCGCATCACCGACGTGGAGATGGCCGGGCGGCGCATCGCCGCCGTCTCGACGCACAAGAGCGAAGGCGCGCGGCGCTTCGCGGCCGATGCCTTCATCGAGACCACCGGCAGCGCCGGCGTGCCCAACGTGTGCAACGCGCACGGCAACGGCTGCGCCATGTGCGTGCTGCGCTGCCATACCTTCGGCAACCGCGTCAGCATCTCCGGCCGCGCCGGCGTGCCCGACATCGCGGGGCGCAAGCTGGGCCGCACCGGCGCCATGAGCGGATCGTGCAAGCTGCACAAGGAGTCGCTCGCCCCGGCGCTGCGCGAGGAGCTCGAGCGCACCGGCGTGGCGGTGGTGCCGATCCCCGAGGGCCAGCAGGATGCCGGCGCCGTCGACAAGCTGAGCTTCAAGGCCTGCCAGCAGTACGCGCTGCCCGCCTACAAGGACAACATCGTCCTGCTCGACACCGGCCACGCCAAGCTGATGACGCCCTTCATCCCGCTCGCCGAGCTGCGCAGCGTGCCCGGCTTCGAGAACGCCCGCTACGAGGACCCCTACTCCGGCGGCATCGGCAACTCGGTGCGCTACCTCGGCATGGCGCCGCGCGACGACGCGCTCAAGGTCGACGGCGTGGACAACCTGTTCTGCGCCGGCGAGAAGGCCGGGCTGCTGGTCGGCCACACCGAGGTGGTGACCACCGGCGTGCTGGCCGGCTACAACGCCGTCCGCCTCGCCCTCGGCGAGCCGCCGCTGGTGCTGCCCGACAGCCTGGCGGTGGGCGACGCGATCAGCCACGTGCGCGAGCAGATGCAGACCGAGGAGGGCCTGGGGCTGAAGTTCACCTTCTGCGGCTCGGTCTACTTCGAGCGCATGAAGGCGCGCGGCACCTACACCACCGACGTCGCCAGCATCCGCGCCCGCGTGGCCGCGGCCGGTCTCACCGACGTGTTCGCCGCCCGCGCCGGCGCCCCGGCGCGGGTGCCGGTGCGCGCCGCGGCCTGACGACCCGCCGGCGCGTCCCGCCCGGACCGGAAGCGCCGGCATGGACTGGCCCGTCGTGCTCGCCCTGGCCGCGACCGTCGCCGCGGCGGCCATGCTGCAGGCCTCGACCGGCGTCGGCTTCGGCGTGCTCGCCGCGCCGGTGGCGGTGATGCTCGACCCGCGCCTGGTGCCGGGCTCGCTGCTGCTGCTGTCGCTGCTGCTGTCGGTGATGACGGCGCTGCGCGAGCGCGGCGCGATCGACGTGCCGGGGCTGGGCTTCGCCACGGTCGGGCGCGCGCTCGGGGCGGCCGGCGCCGGGGCGACCATCGCCCTGCTGCCGCCGTCGCTGTTCGCCACGGTGTTCTCACTGATGATCCTTGCCGCCATCGCGCTCAGCGTCGTGGGCTGGCGGGTGCAGCCCACGCGCGGCAACCTGGTGGCAGCCGGCCTCGCCTCCGGCTACATGGGCACCATCACCTCGGTGGGCTCGCCGCCGATGGCGCTGGTCTACCAGAACGTGCCCGGCCCGACGATCCGCGCCACCATGGGGGCGTTCTTCGTGCTCGGATCGACCGTCTCGCTGGCATCGCTGGCGGCGGTGGGCCACCTCGACCTCATGCAGCTGCTCGCCAGCCTGTGGCTGCTCGCGCCGCTGCTGCTCGGCTACCGCCTGTCGCGCCACGCGATCGGCTACATCGATCGCGGCCGGGTGCGTCCGGTCGTGCTGGCGGTGTCGGCCGCCGCCGCGCTGGTGCTGCTGGTGCGGGAGCTGGTGTCGTGAGTCAGGGATACGATGGAGAACGCATGAACGAACTGCTGCGCGCCCTGGGCCTGGAAGCGGCCGCGCTGGCCGAGGGCGAGCTGTGCGTGGTCTCGCCGATCGACGGCCGCACGCTGGCGCGGCTGCCCATGCAGGGGGCGCCCGAGGTGGCCGCGGCCGTGAGCGCGGCGCAGCGCGCCTTCCTCGAGTGGCGCGGCGTGCCCGCCCCGAGGCGCGGCGAGCTGGTGCGCCTGTTCGGCGAGGAGCTGCGCGCGCACAAGGATCCGCTCGGGCGCCTGGTCACCCTCGAGACCGGCAAGATCCTCCAGGAGGGCCTGGGCGAAGTCCAGGAGATGATCGACATCTGCGATTTCGCCCTCGGCCTGTCGCGCCAGCTCTACGGCCTGACCATGGCCTCCGAGCGCCCCGGCCACCGCATGATGGAGACTTGGCACCCGCTCGGGGTGGTGGGCGTGATCAGCGCGTTCAACTTCCCGGCCGCGGTATGGGCCTGGAACGCCGCGCTGGCCCTGGTGTGCGGCGACCCGGTGGTGTGGAAGCCGTCGGAGAAGACGCCGCTCACCGCGCTGGCCTGCCGGGCGCTGTTCGAGCGCGCCGCGGCGCGCTTCGGCCAGGCGCCGGCGAACCTGGTGCAGGTCGTAGTCGGCGGGCGCGAGGCCGGCATGGCGCTGGTCGATCATCCCGGCGTGGCGCTGGTGAGCGCGACCGGCTCGACCCGCATGGGCCGCGAGGTCGGCCCGCGCGTGGCCGCCCGCTTCGGCCGCTGCCTGCTCGAGCTGGGCGGCAACAACGCGATGATCGTCGCGCCTTCGGCCGACCTCGATCTGGCCGTGCGCGCGATCCTGTTCAGCGCCGTGGGCACCGCCGGGCAGCGCTGCACCACGCTGCGCCGGCTGATCGTGCATCGCGACGTCGCCGACGCGCTGCTCGTGCGCCTGAAGCAGGCCTGGGCGTCGGTGCGGGTGGGCAATCCGCTCGAGGCCGGCACCCTGGTCGGGCCGCTCATCGACCGCCACGCCTTCGAGCGCATGCAGGCGGTGATCGCGCGGCTGGCGGCCGCCGGCGCGCGCATCACCGGCGGCGAGCGCATGCTGGCCGAGGCATTCCCCGACGCCTGGTACGTGCGTCCCTGCATCGCCGAGGTCGACGCGCAGGGCGCCGAGATGCACGAGGAGACCTTCGCGCCCCTCCTCTACGCGCTGCGCTACGACACCCTCGAGGAAGCGATCGCCCTGCACAACGACGTGCCGCAGGGGCTGTCCTCGTGCATCTTCACCAACGATCTGCGCGAGGCCGAGGCGTTCCTGTCCTCGTCAGGCAGCGACTGCGGCATCGCCAACGTCAACATCGGCCCTTCGGGCGCCGAGATCGGCGGGGCCTTCGGCGGCGAGAAGGAAACCGGCGGCGGCCGCGAATCGGGCTCGGACTCGTGGCGCAGCTACATGCGCCGCGCCACCAACACCGTCAACTACTCGCGCGAGCTTCCGCTCGCACAGGGCATTCGTTTCGAGAACGTGTGAGGGAGTCTACTGCGCGGTCAGCCGAACTTGTAGAGGACCCCGTATCCGCCGCGCGGGTACGACCAGTCGACATTGAAGTGCTCGTTGCACAGCAGCCGGCAGGTGCCGCACTCCAGGCAGCCGTCGGTCGAGAGCGTCACGCTGTGGTCCTCGCCCAGGGTGTAGCAGCCGGCCGGGCAGGTCCAGGTGCACGAGGGCGTCTCGCACTTGTCGCGGCAGACGTCGGGCTCCTTGATGAAGATGTGCGCGCGGCCCTCGTCGACGCGGTAGCGGTTCTCGAACAGCTTCTCCTCGACCTTGATGCTCATCGCATGGCCCTCATCAGCTTGATGGCGTCGCCGAACAGGCCGAAGCGCGAGCGCTTGGCCACGAAATCCCGCTTGATCTGCTTCTCCTTGCTGAGCTTGTCGACGCCGTCGACCTTCAGCATGGTGTGGGCCGCGCGGGTGAGCAGCTCGGGGTAGGTGGTGAGGAACTGGCGGTTGTCGTGCAGGATCTCCGGCACGTCGCGGTACTTCTTCAGGTCCTTCATCACGAAGCTCTGCTCGAGCGTCTTGCGGTAGCGCTTGAGGTGAGCCGCGGTGTAGTCCTTGCCCTCGTCGCGCAGGGCGATGATGGTCTCGGCGGCCAGCCGGCCGGTGGTCATGGCGAGGTTGGAGCCCTCGCGATGCACCGAGTTCACGAAGCCGCCCGAGTCGCCGCAGATGACCCAGCCGTCGCCGTGGATGGTCGGGATGGCGTTGTAGCCGCCCTCGGGGATGAGGTGCGCCGAGTACTCCTTGACCTCGGCGCCGGCGATCAGCGGCTTCACCGAGGGATGGTTCTTCATCTCCTCGAGCAGCTGGTAGGGGCTCACCTTCGCCGCCTTGAAGTCATCGACCATGCAGCCGATGCCGAGCGAGATCGATTCCTTGTTAGTGTAGAGGAAGCCGGTGCCGACCATCCCCTTGGTGATCTTGCCGAACATCTCGATCACCACGCCGTCGTTGCCGGAGATGTTGAAGCGCTCCTCGATGGTGTGCTTGGGCAGGAAATGCATCTCCTTGACCGCCAGCGCCACGTCGTGCGCCTTGACCGGCGAGCGCAGCCCCGATTTCGTGGCCACCAGCGAGTTCACGCCGTCGGCGATCACCACCACCCCGGCATAGATGTCGCCGTTGGCACGGTCGGTGCGCACGCCGATGACGCGCTCGCCCTTCTTGAGCAGCTCGACCACGGTGGTCTCGCAGATGAGCAGGGCGCCGGCATCCTGGACCTTGCCCGAGAGCCAGCGATCCATGTTGGCGCGGATCACCGTGTAGCGGGTCGGCTGCTCCTCGGCGTCGACCGTGCCGCGAAAGTGCGAGCCGACGTGCGAGCGGTCGTCCATCAGCCACATGCGCTGCTCGAGCACGGCGCGCTCGAAGGGCGCCTGCTTGCGGCAGTTGGGGATCACCGCCTCGAGCGCGTCGGCGTACATGATCGCGCCCTGCACGTTCTTCGAGCCCGGGTACTCGCCGCGCTCGAGCTGCAGGACCTTCATGCCCGCCTTGGCCATCAGGTAGGCGGCGGTGTTGCCGGACGGCCCGGCGCCGATCACGATGGCATCGAATTTCTCGGCCATGGCTGGTTCCTCGTGGGGGGTCGCGCCGGCGGCTTCAGGCGACCGCGCGGCGGTGGATCCGCTCGCGCAGCGCCTCGGTGAGCGCCGGCAGGATCTGCAGCGCGTCGCCCACGACCGCATAGGTGGCGAACTCGAAGATCGGCGCCTTGGGATCGGTGTTGATCGCGATGATCACGTCCGCTCCCTCGACCCCGACCCGGTGCTGGATCGCCCCGGAGATGCCGGCGGCGATGTAGAGCTTGGGGCGGATCGTCTTGCCGGTCTGGCCGATCTGGCGATCGCCGCTCACCCAGCCGGCCTGCGCCACCGGGCGCGAGCCGCCGTACTCGGCGCCCAGCACCTCGGCCAGCTCGCGCACCAGGCGGAAGTTCTCCGGCTTGCCCATGCCGCGCCCGCCGGCCACGACGACGTCGGCATAGGCGAGCTGCGCCTTGTCGGCGTCCGCATCGGGGATGTACGACAGGATCTTGGTGATCACGTCGTCCTCGGAGAGCGCCACCTCCTCGGCCACGACGGTGCCGCTGCGCTGCGCGTCGCGCGCCGGCATGGCCATCACCCGCGGACGCACGGTGGCCATCTGGGGCCGGTACTCCAGGGTATGGATGGTGCACAGCAGGGTGCCGCCGAAGGTCGGGCGCGTGGCCGCCAGGCTGCGCGTCTCGTCGTCGATGCGCAGCTCGGTACAGTCGGCCGTCAGGCCGGTGCCGAGGGTGGTCGCCACCGCTCCGGCGAGATCGCGCCCGAGCGTGGTGGCGCCCAGCAGCAGGATCTCCGGCCGGTGGCGCTGGACCAGCTCGGTGAGCACCTGGGTGTACGGATCGGTGCGGTAGTGCGCGAGCACCGGATGGCGCACCACGTAGACCGTGTCGGCGCCGTGACGGAACGCCTCGACGCAGGCATCGTCGGTGGCCGGCTCGCCGGGGCCGAGCACCACGCCAGACAGCGGCACGCCGAGGTGGTCGGCCAGCTTGCGGCCCTCGCCCAGCAGCTCCCAGGACACCGGGTGCACGCGCCCGCGCTCCAGCTCGATGTTGACCCACACGCCCTTCCAGGCGCCCAGGTCGATGCCCCCGCCGCGGCGCGGGGCGGCGGCAGCCGGCGTGGCCGCTTGCTCTTCGCTGCTCATGGATGCATCTCCTGTTCGAGGTCGGGCCGCTTGGCGAACAGCTTGCCCAGCAGCGCGTCGACGACTTCGCGCGGCGGCTTGCCGGCCGCATCGAGCACTTCCGCCTTGTTCGCGCGCGGCGGCGGCGCGAACACCTTCTTCACCACCGTCGGCGAGCCCTTGAGGCCGCAGCGCGTGAGCTCCTCGATGCCGGCGGCCTTGTGGTCCCACTCGAGCACCTCGCAGCGCGCGGCGCGGAACATGTTGTCCATGTCGGCGAAGCGGATGGTGTTGGCCCCTTCCATCATCGTGACCAGGCACGGCAGCCTGGTCTTCATCACCTGCACGCCGCCCTCGGCGCGGCGGTGCACGACGATCTCGCGCGCCTGCGGATCGACCTGCTCGATGCGCGAGACGTAGGTGAGCTGCTGCAGCCCGAGCCGGCGCGCGATGCCCGGGCCGACCTGGGCGGTATCGCCGTCGATGGTCTGCTTGCCGCAGAACACCATGTCGACCGGCTGCTGCCTGCCGATGGTGCGGATCGCCGACGACAGCGCGTACGAAGTGGCCAGCGTGTCGGAGCCGGCGAAGACGCGGTCGGTGATGAGGATCGCGTCGTCGGCGCCGTAGGACACGCACTTCCTCAGGGCGTCGACCGCCATCTTGGGGCCCATGCTGAGCACGGTGACGCGCGCGCCGAAGGCGTCCTTGACGCGCAGCGCCTCCTCGAGCGAGATCAGGTCGAACGGATTGACCACGGCCGGCACGCCCTGGCGCATGATGGTGTTAGTCACCGGGTGGACGCGGATCTGGCTCGAGTCGGGCACCTGCTTGATGCAGACGACGATGTGCATACCCATGGGGCGGCTCCGGTATTTCGGTACCGTTTTACCATTATGGCTCCGATCCTCACAAGATCGGCGCGCGCCTCCCGGCCATGGTTTTTGCGCTCCGGCGCGATGTTCTTGATTCAGATCAACCGAGCGCGGCCGCGGCGTTCCTGACGGTCACCGTCAACCGATACCGATCACCGGTAACCATCGCCGCCGACCCCTGTCGACCGCGATCGACTACCGCCATCGCCAGCGGACGCCGGCGTTCAGCTGCCGGCGGCATGCCGGCGCGGCCGCACGCGCACGTCGTCGGCGATCTCCTGGCCGGGATGCAGCAGCACCTGCTCGCCGGCCGCCAGGCCCTCGGCGACCTCGGCCAGCAGGCCGCTGCGCCGCCCCGGCGTGACCGCCCGGTAGCGCGCCCGCCCGCCCTCCAGCACGTAGACGCCCCAGCGCTCGCCCTCGCGAAACAGCGCCGCCGCCGGCACCTGCAGCACGTCGTCGCCCTGCCAGACGACGAAGCGCGCCTCCACCCGATAGGCATCGCCGAGCCGCCGCCATGCCTCGCGCGCGCCGTCGAGCTCGACGATCACCCACACGCGCTGCTCCTCCACGCCGAGCGCCGACACCTTGGTGAACCCGGCCGGCTCGATGCGCCGCACGCGTCCGGGCAGGACGCCGTCGCCGCCCCAGCGCTCCAGCTCGACCGGCGTGCCCGGGCTCAGCCGCACCGCGTCGGGCGAGAGCACGTCGACCTCGACCTCCAGGCTGTCGAGATCGCCGAGGGTGAGCACCGTCGTGCCCGAGGCCACGGTGCCCTCGCTCTGGCGCAGCCGCTTGAGCACGGTGGCCTCGATCGGCGAGGTGACCCGGATCGCCTGCGCCGCGCCGCTGCGCCCGCTGGTGAACGCCGCGCGCGCCACGTCGCGCTCGTGGCGCGCCACCTCGACGGCGAAGCGTGCCGAGCGCAGCGCAGCGGCCGCGCCGTCGGCCTCGGTGCGGGCGCGATCGAGCGCCGACTTCGAGACGTGGCCGTCGGCGGCCAGCGGCCGGATGCGCGCCAGCTCGGCGGTGGCCAGCCCGGCGCGCGCCTCCTCGGCCTGCCGGCGCGTGCCGGCCTCGTTCAGCGCCGCCTCGGCGCGCTCCAGGCTCGCCTGCGCCTGGGCGAGGGCGCGCGCGTCGAGGGGCGCCGCCACCAGCGGCTCGATCGTGAACAGCAGGTCGCCGGGCGCGATCTGGTCGCCCGGCTCGAGCTGCACGCGGCGCAGGCGGCCGGCGATCGGCGCCGACACTTCGTAGAGATCCTTCACCCGGGTGCGGCCCTCCTCCTCGAAGAAGACCCGGAACGGGCCGCGCACGACCTCCGCGGTATCGACCAGCGGCGCCGGCGTGCGAAACCCGAAGGCGAGCCCCGCGGCCGCCAGCGCGGCAAGCGCGATCGTGAGGACGGTGCGGCGACCGAAGCGTGGGATCTTCATGGATGCCCCGGAAGATACGACATCGTCCGCCGCCTCATTCAGCCACCTTACTCCGCCGCCTTGAGCGCGGCGACCATGTCGAGACGGTACAGGTTGCGCGCGACCAGCAGCGACGACAGCGCCGTGGCGCCGATCACCACCGCCGCGGCGGTGGCGAACGCCGAGGGAGCGAACACCAGCGGCACGCGGAACAGGTCGTTCTGCAGCGCCTGCGTGAGCAGCCAGCCGAAGCCCGCGCCCAGCGCGAAACCGAGCGGGATCGCCAGCACGGCGAGCAGCGCCAGCTCGGCCACCAGCACGTACGCCACCTCGGCGCGCGTGAAGCCGAGCACGCGCAGGCTCGACAGCTCGCGGCTGCGCTCGGCCAGCGAGATGCGGGCGGTGTTGTACACCACCGCGAAGGCGATCGACCCGGCCAGCACGATCACGAACAGCGAATAGACCAGCAGCGTCTCGCCCATCAGCTCGTCGAAGGCGGCGACGGTGTTCTCGCGCAGCGTCACACCGGCCACCCGCGGCATCTGCTCGAGCCGCCGCGGCAGGCCGGCCAGCGCCTCCGGCGCCACGGCGAGGAAGGCGCCGCTCACCGAGGGTCCCTCGCGCAGCAGACGCTCGAGCGACGCCTGCGGCAGGTAGGCGCCGACGCCCACGAACTCGCTGACCAGCCCGGCCACCGGCAGGTCGAAGCGCGGGCGGCGCCCGTCGAGGATCTCCACCTGGATGCGGTCGCCCGCGCCGACGCCGAGCAGCCGGCCGAGATAGTCGGTGAGCATCACCCCGCCCTCGTCGAGCGGGATCGGCGCCAGCCGCCGGTCGAGCAGGCGGAACAGCTCGCCGCCGGGCTGGTAGCCCTGCAGGCTGGTGCGGTACTCGCGATGGCCGTTGCGCAGGATGGCCGGCGCGGCGCGAAAGCCCTCCACCCGCCGCACCCCGGGCAGCGCCGCCAGCTCGTGCACCGCGCGCTGCGAGGCCGGCTCGTTGAACACCACCGTCGCGTCCTGGCGCTGGGCGAGGCGGAACTGCACGTCGATCATGTAGCCGACGGCGCCCTCCTGCAGTCCGCTCAGCACCAGCAGCGCCACGGCCAGGGCGATGCCGAGCACCGACAGCGCCGACTTCAGCGGCTGGCGCTCGAGGTTGCGCAGCACGATGCGCGACGGCTGGCCGAGCCAGCGTCCGATGCCCAGCCGTTCGACCAGCGCGCGCCGGTAACGCGCCGGCGGCGCGGGCCGCATCGCCTCGGCCGGCGGCAGGCGGAACGCCGCGCGCACCGCGAACAGGGCCCCGATCACCGAGGCCCCGGCCGCTACCGCGATCGCCGTGACGATGGTCGAGGGATCGAGGCGCAGGCGCAGCCAGGGAAAGCGGAAGAACTCCTGGTAGATGCCGCCCAGCCCGTCGGCGAGCCAGGCGCCGGCCGCCACGCCGGCGAGCGCGGCCGGCAGCACGATCGCCAGCACCATCATCAGGTAGTGGCCGGCCACCGCGAGATCGCCGTAGCCGAAGGCCTTGAGCACCGCGATCTGCTCGCGCTGCGTGCGGATCAGGCGCGCGGCCACCACGTTGAGGAGGAAAGCCGCCACGCCGAGGAACACCAGCGGCACGAAGCGCGCCATCGCCTCGAGCTGCGTGAGCTCCTGCTCGAGATAGCGGTGCGACATCTGCACTTCGCGGTCGTGCGCCCCCAGCCCGCCCCACGGCGCGAGCAGCTCGTCGAGCGCATCGACCACCGGGGCGGCCGGCTGGCCCGGAGCGAGCGAGGCCACCACGTCGTTGAACGCGCCGTCCATGCCGAAGCCGGCCGCCAGCGCCGTGCGGTTCATCCACAGCACCGCGTAGCGTCGGAAATCCGGGAACAGGTCGCCGGGGCGGATCTGGTAGACGTACTCGGGCGACAGCGCCACGCCGACGATGACGATCGCCTGCTCGCGCCCGCCGAGGATCATGCGCAGGCGATCGCCCGGCACCAGCCGGTGCGCCTCGGCGAACGCCTCGCTGACCAGCACCTGGTCGGCGCGGTCGCGCTGCGGCAGCGAGCCGGCGCGCAGGAACAGGCGGTCGAGCGCCGGCTGCTCGCCGTCGGGGATGGACAGCGCCAGGCCGGTCACCGGCTGGTCGTAGCCGGGCACCTGCAGGTTCACCGGCGCGCGCACGCGCGTCTCCAGGGTGGCCACGCCCGGCAGCTCGCGCAGGCGCGCGGCGAGCGACTCGGGGGCGCGCTTCAGGGTGGCGAACACCTCGGCGAAGCGCTGCTCGCGGTAGAAGGCGGCCTGGGTCGCGCGCAGCGAATCGACGGCGGCCAGCGACATCACGAAGGTGGCCACGCCGCCGGCCACCACCAGCGCGATCGCCAGCGCCTGCGCCTTGAGCGCCCACAGGTTGCGCAGCAGCTTGCGTTCCAGCGCGCGCATCTACCAGTGCAGCTCGCGCGGAGCGGCCCGCCGGGGGTTGGCCTGCGTCTCGACGATGCGCCCGTCGCTCAGGCGCATCACCCGATCGGCCATGCCGGCGATCACCGCGTTGTGCGTGATGATCACGGTGGTCGTGCCGAGCCGCCGGTTGATGTCGTCGAGCACCTCGAGCACGCGCACCCCGGTGGCCGAGTCGAGCGCGCCGGTCGGTTCGTCGCACAGCAGGATCGCCGGGTTCTTGGCGATCGCGCGCGCGATCGCCACGCGCTGCTGCTCGCCGCCCGAGAGCTGCGCGGGGAAGTGGTCGAGCCGCTCGGCCAGGCCGACCAGCGCCAGCGCCTCGGCCGGGTCCATCGGGTCATCGGCGATCTCGGTCACGATCGCCACGTTCTCGCGTGCGGTGAGGCTGGCGATGAGGTTGTAGAACTGGAACACGAAGCCGACGTGCCGGCGGCGGTAGCGCGTGAGCGCCGCCTCGTCGGCGCTGCCGAGGTCCTCGCCGCGGTAGCGCACCTCGCCCGAGGTGACCCGGTCGAGGCCGCCGAGGATGTTCAGCAGCGTCGACTTGCCGCTGCCCGAGGCGCCCAGCAGCACCACGAACTCGCCCGCGTACAGGTCAAGGTCGACGCCGCGCAGCGCATGGATCTCCACCTCGCCCATGCGGAACACGCGGGTCAGCCCGCGCACGCGGAAGACCGCCGCGGAATCTGCCGCCGGGCTCGACTCCGCCGCCGGGTTCAGTAGCGCCCCCTGATCGGCTTGACCGGCCCGGCAAAGCGCTCCTTCGCCGGCTTGCCCGGCAGCGGCGGGAAATCGAGCAGCGTCTCGGGCACGCGCACGTCGGGCACCTGGTCGAGCAGGTGGCGGATCAGGTTCAGCCGCCCCACGCGCTGGTCGTCGAACTCGACCACGTGCCAGGGCGCATGCCGCGTGTGGGTGGCCTCGAACATGGCGTCGCGCGCCTTGCCGTACTCGACGTAGCGCCGGCGCGCCTCGAGGTCGATCGGCGAGAGCTTCCAGCGCTTCAAGGGATCTTCGGCGCGCTCGGCGAAGCGCTCCTCCTGGTGGACCTGGTCCACGGCGAGCCAGTACTTGTACAGCAGGATGCCGTCGTCGACCAGCATCCGCTCGAACAGCGGCGCCTGCTTCAGGAACAGCGCGTACTCGGCGTCGCTGCAGAAGCCCATGACCCTCTCGACTCCGGCACGGTTGTACCAGCTGCGATCGAACAGCACCAGCTCGCCGGCGGCCGGCAGGTGCGCGACGTAGCGCTGGAAGTACCATTGCGTGCGCTCGCGCTCGCCCGGCCTGGGCAGCGCGACCGCGCGCACCTGGCGCGGCTCGAGGTTCTGCGCGATGGCCTGGATGACCCCGCCCTTGCCCGCGGCGTCGCGCCCTTCGAAAAGCACCAGCATGCGCCGGCCGGTGTGCTGCAGCCAGTGAGCCAGGTCGTTGAGCTCGAGCTGCAGCGGCTCGAGCGCCTGCTCGTAGTCCTTGCGCTTCAATTGCCTGCCCTCCGCGCCGCCTGCACCTGCAGGTGGCAGTAGGCGGCGCGCAGCACCGGGGCGTCGTGCCCGAAGGCGTCGGCGCGCGCCAGCATGTCGCCCAACACGTGGTCGTGCTCGGTGCGCCGGCCCGATTGCAGGTCGCGCAGCATCGAGGCGGTGAAGCTCGAGCCGCGCCGCGTGAGCATGGCCAGCGTGCGCTCGTGCACCTGCGGCGCGATGGCGACGCCTGCAGCGGCGGCCACCGCTGCGCATTCGGCATGCAGCTGCCGGATCAGGCGCTCGCCGTCGCGCGTCTCCATGATCTCGCCGATCGAGCCCCGCGCCAGCGTGGTGATGCCCGCCAGCGTGGCGAGCAGGACCCATTTCTCCCACAGGCTGGTCTCGATGTCGGCCGACAGCACCGCATCGAAGCGCGCCCGCGCGCACACCGCGATGAACTCGGCCGCCGCGCCCGCGGCTTGCGCATCCCGGCCGCCGGCGATGAGCACGTGCAGCTCCCCGAGTTGGCGCACCGTCCCGTCGCGCTCGAGCACGGCGCCGATGTGCGCCGCTCCGCCCAGCACCCGCTCGCGCCCGAAGCGCCGGTCCAGCGCGTCCATGTGGGCGATGCCGTTGAGCAGCGGCAGGACGTGGGTGTGCGCACCGACGGCCGGTGCCACCGCCGCGATGGCATCGTCGAGATCGTAGGCCTTGGGCGCCAGCACGACCAGGTCGTACTGCGGCGCCAGCTCATCGGCCGTCACGGTCTTCACCGCCAGCTGCGCATCGCCGAGCGGGCTGCGGATGCGCAGGCCGTCGCGCCGCAGGCTCTCCGCGCGCGCCGGCCTGACGAGGAAGGTCACGTCGGCGCCCGCCTCGGCCAGGCGCCCGCCGAAATAGCCGCCGACGCCGCCGGCGCCCAGGAACAGCATCTTCATCGCTCATTCCTCCTTTCCGCTGCGAATATGCCAGAGCGTAGCGGGGCGGCATAATCGATCACATGGAAATCCGATGTCACAGCTCATGCTGATCGACCACGACTGGCTGACCCAGCTGGTGATCATCGGCCAGGTGGTGCTGGCCATGGTCCTGGGCGGCTTCATCGGCTTCGAGCGCGAGCTGGCCAACAAGCCGGCGGGCTTTCGCACCCATACGCTGGTGGCAGGCGCGGCCGCGCTGTTCATGGCGGTCGCCGTGGCGTCGCCCGACTACCTGCATGCGCACGGCAGCGTCGAGATCGACCCCCTGCGCGTGGCCGCGGCCATCGTCACCGGGGTGAGCTTCCTCGGCGCGGGCACCATCTTCAGGAGCGACGGCGGCAGCGGCGGCAAGGTCGGCGGCCTGACCACCGCCGCCACCATCTGGCTGTCGGCAGCGGTCGGCATGGCGGTGGCCATGGGACAATTGATCGTCGCCGTCGGCGTGACCATCGTCGCGCTGGTGGTGCTGCGCCGCCTGTCGGTGCTCGATCGCCACCGCCGCTAGGACGCGTCGATACGTCCGGGCGCACGGGCGCCGGGCCCGGCGGGCACCGGCGCACGCCCGGCGGCTCTCTCGATTCGACAGGAACATGCTTCGATGGCCCAGTACGTCTACACGATGAACCGGGTGGGCAAGGTCGTGCCCCCCAAGCGGGTGATCCTCAAGGACATCTCGCTGTCCTTCTTTCCCGGCGCCAAGATCGGCGTGCTCGGCCTCAACGGCTCGGGCAAGTCGACCCTGCTGCGCATCATGGCCGGCGTCGACCGCGAGTACGAGGGCGAGGCCACGCCCATGCCCGGCCTGCGCGTCGGCTACCTGCCGCAGGAGCCGCAGCTCGATCCGGCCAAGGACGTACGCGGCAACGTCGAGGAGGGCCTGGGCGAGATCATCGCCCTGATCGACGAGTTCAACCGGATCAGCGACCGCTTCGCCGAGCCGATGGACGACGACGAGATGAACCGGCTGCTCGAGCGCCAGGGCGAGCTGCAGGGCCGCATCGACGCGGCCGGCGGCTGGGAGATCGAGCGCAAGCTCGAGGTGGCCGCCGACGCGCTGCGCCTGCCGCCGTGGGAGGCCGACGTGACCACGCTCTCGGGCGGCGAGCGCCGGCGCATCGCGCTGTGCCGGCTGCTGCTGTCCGAACCCGACATGCTGCTGCTCGACGAGCCCACCAACCACCTCGACGCCCTGTCGGTGCAGTGGCTCGAGCAGTTCCTCGAGCGCTTCCCGGGCACGGTGATCGCGGTCACCCACGACCGCTACTTCCTCGACAACGTCGCCGGCTGGATCCTCGAGCTGGACCGCGGCCACGGCATCCCGTGGCAGGGCAACTACTCGTCGTGGCTCGAGCAGAAGGAGCAGCGCCTGGAGATCGAGGCGAAGCAGGAATCGGCGCGCATCAAGGCCATGCAGACCGAGCTCGAATGGGTGCGCGCCAACCCCAAGGCGCGCCAGGCCAAGAGCAAGGCGCGCCTGGCGCGCTTCGAGGAGCTGGCCTCGAGCGAGACGCAGAAGCGCAACGAGACCAACGAGATCTACATCCCGCCCGGCCCGCGCCTGGGCGACCTGGTGGTGCAGGCCGAGGGGCTGCGCAAGGCCTTCGGCGAGCGGCTGCTGTTCGAGGACCTGTCGTTCAGCCTGCCGCCGGGCGGCATCGTCGGCGTGATCGGGCCCAACGGCGCCGGCAAGACCACGCTGTTCCGCATGCTGATGGGCCGCGAGCAGCCCGACGCCGGCACGCTGCGCATCGGCGACACGGTGAAGGCGGCCTACGTCGACCAGAGCCGCGACTCGCTCGACGCGAAGAAGACGGTGTGGGAGGAGATCTCCGAGGGCCAGGACGTGATCCAGGTCGGCAGCTACTCGACCCCCAGCCGAGCCTACGTGGCGCGCTTCAACTTCAAGGGCGGCGACCAGCAGAAGATCATCGGCGAGCTCTCGGGCGGCGAACGCAATCGCGTGCACCTGGCCAAGGTGCTGCGCGCCGGCGGCAACCTGCTGATGCTCGACGAGCCGACCAACGACCTCGACGTGGAGACGCTGCGCGCGCTCGAGCAGGCGCTGCTCGACTTCCCCGGCTGCGCGGTGGTGATCTCGCACGACCGCTGGTTCCTCGACCGCATCGCCACCCACATGCTGGCGTTCGAGGGCGACAGCCGGGTGGTGTGGTTCGAGGGCAATTACGCCGACTACCTCGCCGACCGGCGCCGCCGGCTGGGCGAGGAGGCCGACCGCCCGCACCGGCTGCGCTTCCGGCCGCTGTCGGCGTAGGGCGTGTCAACACTCCGATCGTCCCCGCGCCGGGCATGCTCACCCCGCCGGACACGGTATCCTCCGGAGAGTGGCCAGGGCCGGACGTGACGGCCGTCCGCCTGCACGGACGGAGCCGCGTGGCTTGTGGCGGATGACATGAGAGTGCTTCTCGTCGAAGACGACCGGATGATCGGACAGGCGGTGCAGACCGCCCTGCGCCAGGACGGCTATGCAGTCGACTGGGTGCGCGATGCGGAGGCGGCCGACACCGCCCTGTCGGCCGGCCGCTTCGACATGGTGCTGCTCGATCTCGGCCTGCCGGGGCGCGACGGCGTGTGGCTGCTGCGCACCATGCGCGGGCGCCACGACACGACGCCGGTGCTGATCGTCACCGCGCGCGACGAGGTGTCCGACCGGGTGGCCGGCCTCGATGCCGGCGCCGACGACTACCTGGTCAAGCCGTTCGACCTCGAGGAGCTCGGCGCGCGCATACGCGCGCTGCTGCGCCGCAGCGCCGGGCGCGGCGAATCGGTGTTCGAGCATCGCGGCGTGCGCATCGATCCGTCCACGCGCGAGGTCAGCCGCGACGGCGAGCCGGTGACGCTGTCGCCGCGCGAGTTCGCCGTGCTGGAGGCGCTCATGCTGCGCCCGGGCGCGATCCTCTCGCGCTCGCAGCTCGAGGACCGCCTCTACGGCTGGGGCGAATCGATCGAGAGCAACGCGGTGGAGGTCTACATCCACGGCCTGCGGCGCAAGCTCGGGCACGATTTCATCCAGAACGTGCGCGGGGTCGGCTACTTCGTCCCGAGAACCGACGCGCAGGAAGATCGATGAAGGGGACGTCGATCCGCGCGCGGCTGCTGCTGTCGCTGCTGCCGCTGTTCATCCTCGCCGAGGTGGTCATCGGCACGGTGAGCTACCGCTACGTGCTGAACGAGAGCCACGAGCTGTTCGACTACCACCTGCGCCAGATGGCGCTGTCGCTGCGCGACCAGGGCGCCGTGCTGCCGCCGCCGGGGCCGCCCGAGGACCGCGAGCAGTTCGATTTCGTGGTGCAGATCTGGAGCGCCGACGGCTCCAAGATCTACCTCTCGCACACCCGCTCGCGCGCGCGGCTGCCCGAGCGCGCCACGCTGGGCTTCGCCGACGTGGTCACCGACGGCGAACGCTGGCGTGTCTACAGCACGCTGGCGCGCGGGCGCGTGATCCAGGTCGGCCAGCCGTTCGAGGTGCGCGAGCGCATCGCCGCCTCGGCGGCGCTGCGCAGCATCACGCCGCTGCTGATCTTCGCGCCCATCGTGGCGCTGGCGATCTGGTGGCTGGTCGGGCAGTCGCTGGAGCCGGTCGAGCGCATCGCCTCCGAGCTGAAGCGGCGCGATGCGCAGCGCCTCGACCCGGTCTCCGAAGACCGCCTGCCCGCCGAGGTCGAGCCGATGGTGCGCTCGCTCAACGGCCTGCTCGAGCGCCTGCGCCGCGCCTTCGAGACGCAGCGCGCCTTCGTGGCCGACGCCGCGCACGAGCTGCGCACCCCGATCGCGGCGCTCAAGCTGCAGGCCGGCCTGCTCGGACGCGCGCGCGACGAGGCTTCGCGCAGCGAGGCGCTGCGCGAGCTCAACGCCGGCATCGACCGCTCGGCGCACCTGGTCGACCAGCTGCTCACGCTCGCGCGCAGCGAGCCGCAGGCGCGTGCGACGCCCGCCGCAGCGCAGGCCGCCGACGTCGACCTGGCGCGCATCGCCGGCGACGCAGTGGCCGAGATCCTGCCGCTCGGCGAGGCGCACGGCTCGCACATCGAGTACAAGGCGCCCGAAGCAGCCCCGCTGCAGGGCGATGCCAGCGCGCTGCACAGCCTGGTGCGCAACCTGGTCGACAACGCGCTGCGCCACACGCCGGCCGGCAGCCGCATCGCGGTCGAGGTCGCCCAGCGCGGCGGCGCGGTGTGCCTGAGCGTCGACGACGACGGGCCCGGCATCCCGGTCGACGAACGCGAACGGGTGTTCGACCGCTTCTACGGACGCACCGCCGGCGACGCCGCCGGCAGCGGCCTGGGGCTGGCGATCGCCAAGGCGGTGGTGGAGCGCCACGCCGGCAGCATCGAGCTCGACCGTTCGCCGCTCGGCGGCCTGCGCGTGCTGGTCAGCATGCCGCGCCAGGGCGGCGCGCCGGCGTGAGCCCTTGCGCCCGGGCTTAAGCATCGCCTAAGACGCGGCCCCTAAGGTGGCCGATCCGGGCGCAAGCCCCTATCCCCCGGAAGTCTGTCGGAGCTCATGAAAGCCAGGTCGTTGATCGTCGCGCTGGCCGCGGCCGGTGCGGTCACCGCGGGTACCGCCTGGGGCTGGAGCCTGAATCCGGCCCGCTGGTTCGGCTCGGCCGCGACGACCCCGCCGGTCCCCGCGGCCGATGCGGCCGCGACCCCCGCGCCGGTGGCCACCATCGGCGCGCCTGACTATCGCGCCATCTTCCAGCGCTTCGGCCCGGCAGTGGTCGGCATCACGGTCGAAGGCTCGACGCCGGCGGCGCGCCCGCAGAACGCCCCCGATCCCGGCGGCGACCCCTTCTTCCGCTTCTACCGGGGCTTGCCGATCCCGCCCATGCCGCGCGGCGACGCCCCGACGTACGGGCAGGGCTCGGGCTTCATCGTCAGCGCCGACGGCGTGGTGCTCACCAACGCGCACGTGGTGCGCGACGCGCGCACGGTCACCGTGAAGCTGGCCGACCGGCGCGAGTTCGAGGCGCGGGTGCTCGGCGTGGACGCGGCGACCGACGTGGCGGTGCTGCGCATCCGCGCGAGCGGCCTGCCCACGGTGCAGCTGGGCGACCCCTCGCAGCTGGCGGTGGGCGACTACGTGCTCGCCATCGGCTCGCCGTTCGGCTTCGAGCAGAGCGCCACCTCGGGGATCGTCAGCGCCAAGGGCCGTGCGCTGCCCGGCGACGCCTACGTGCCGTTCATCCAGACCGACGTGGCCGTGAACCCCGGCAACTCGGGCGGCCCGCTGTTCGACGCGAGCGGGCGCGTGATCGGCATCAACTCGCAGATCTACTCGCGCACCGGCGGCTACCAGGGCCTGTCGTTCGCCATCCCGATCGACGTGGCGGTGCGCATCCGCGACCAGATCCTGGCCACCGGCAGCGTGCGTCACGCGCGGCTCGGCGTCACCGTGCAGGAGCTCAACCAGGGCCTGGCCGAGTCGTTCGGGCTCGACGGCCCCAACGGTGCGCTCGTCTCCAGCGTCGCCGAGGGCAGCGCGGGCGAGAAAGCCGGGCTGCGCGCCGGCGACGTCGTGCTGAGCCTGGACGGCGTGCGCATCGAGCGCTCCGGCGACCTGGCCGCCATGGTCGGCAAGGCCAAGCCGGGCGATCGCGTGGTGATGGAGGTGATCCGCCAGGGCAAGCGCCAGAAGCTCACCGCCGTGCTCGCCGAAGCGCCGGCCGGCAGCGAGGAGCTCGCCCAGCACGCCCCGGAACGCAGCGAGGCGCGCCTGGGCATCGCGGTGCGCCCGCTGGCGCCGCAGGAACGCGAAGTCACCCACCTGCGCGGCGGCCTGGTGGTCGAGCAGGTCACGGGCGCGGCCGCGCGCGCCGGCATCGAGCCGGGCGACGTGATCCTGTCGGTCAACGGCACGGCCGTCGCCACGGTGGAGCAACTGCGCTCGCTGGTCAACGGCGATGCGCGGCAACTGGCCCTGCTGGTGCAGCGGGGCGACGTGCGCATCTTCGTACCGGTGCGGCTCGGCTGAAGCCGGGCGGTACCCGAACCCACCCACAGGAGCAACCGACCGATGAGGATTTCCAAACGCCCCGTCGTGCACGCACTCCTCATGACCACGGCCGTGGCCTGGTCGATCGGCGTGCGCCTTCCCGACAGCGACGACGCGGACCAGCCGGTGAGCATCTCCACCCCTGATACGGGCGACGAGGCGCGCCGCGGCACGGTGGTGGCAGCCGTGCTGCCGGCCCGGCGCGATGGCGCGCGCGGGGAACGCTCGCCGGCTTCAGGCGCTGCGGGCCAGTAGGAAGCCGACCTCGACGCCGCCGGCCACGTCGCGCGCGAACGCGCGCCCGCCGTGGAACTCGGCCACCAGGCGCACCAGGTAGAGGCCCAGGCCGAGGTGGGCGTCGGCGCCGGCGCGATGCTCGCGGATCGACACCATCGAATCGAACAGGTTCTCGCGCATGGTCGCCGGCAGCGGCGGCCCCTGGTTGCGCACCGCGATCTCCCACTGCGCGGCGCCTGTCGCGCCCTCGCGCGCGGCGCGCAGCGCCAGCACGACCGGCGTGTCCGGCTCGGCGAAGTCGACCGCGTTGGAGACCAGCTTGTCGAGCGCCTGCACGATCGCCTCGGGCACTACCGGGCACGACGCGGTGCGCGGCTCGCACTCCACGACGAAGCGCCGCGGCGCGAACGCGCCGCGATAGCCCTCGGCGCAGGCGCCCAGCAGCGCGACCAGGTCGGTGGTCTCGAGCCGGCTCTGCGCCAGCATGGTCTCCAGGCTGGAGGCCTCGCCCATGCTGGCGACCAGCCGTTCGAGGCGTTGCGCGCCCTCGCGCACCCGCGCCAGGTAGGCCTCGCGCCGCTGCGCATCGTCCTCGGCGGCCAGGTTGTCGAGCGACGAGCGCACCACCATGATCGGCGTGCGCAGCTCGTGCATCAGGCGCGCGCGCAGCTGGCCCACGTACTGCTGGTGCTGCCTGAGCCGCTCCAGCACGCGGGCATGGCTTTCGGCCAGCGCGCCGATCTCGTCGCGCACCCCGGGCGCATCGACGGTGCCGACCACCCTGCCGCGCGCGTCGATCGCCTGCTCGGCCTGCCGGCGCAGGCGCACGATGCGCGCCACCGTGATCGAGCCGATCGCCAGCAGCGCCAGCGCGCTGGCCGCCATCGCGGCCGCGGTCAGCAGCGTGAGCCGCTCGATCGCAGCGCGACCCGGGCCGAGCCGCGAGCCGGTGCTCTCCTCGAGCACCAGGGCGCCGGCCACGCGGTCGCCGACCCACACCGGCTGCGCGCTGGTCAGCAGCCACACCGGCAGCCCAGCCTGCAGCGCGACGCGCTCGGACTGCTGGGCCGCCACGCCCGACAGCGCGCGCGTGAGCGGCGTGAGAGTCGAATCGCCGCTGCCGCCGGGCTCTTCCACGAAGCGCTGCGGGCGCAGGCTGCGCGTGGCCGAGAGCAGACGGCGCGCCAGCCCGGCCTGCCAGTCGCCGGCCGGCGCCAGCTCGCTCGACACCCGGCCCGCCTGGGCCAGCAGCGCGCCGCCGGCGTCGTACACCGACACCCGCCCGCTCGCGCGCGCCAGTCCGCGCAGCGCCTCGTCCCAGCGCGCGGCGTGGCGCTCGTCGCGCCGGCGCGCGTCGATCGGGCGCACCGGCGCCAGCAGCCCGGAATCGGCCCGGCCCTCGACGCGGCGCGATCCCAGGTAGTCGACGTCGGTGACGCGCACCCGCAGCAGGGCCGGCTCCTGGTCGAAGCCGATCTCCGCCAGCCAGCCTCCCGGACGCTCGACCGGCTGCACGCGCAGCGTCTGCATGGCGTCGGGCGCCGGGCCGTACTCGACGATCAGCTCGTCGCCGGGCAGCTCCACGCCGTCGCGCTGCTCGGGCACCACCAGCCGCTCGTCGTCGGCATCGACGAGCAGGAAGAAGCGCCCCGGGCGCTCCTGCGCGCGGGCCGCGGCCAGGCGCACCGGCGGCGCCGGAGCGGGCGTGCCCTCGGGGGAGCCCTCCGGCACGCGGAAGGGCAGCGCGCGCCCGGGCGCCTCGAGCCACTCGCCGGGGTCCTGGTCGACCGCCACGTCGGCGAGCAGCTCGACCGGCAGCGGCTCGACGCCCGGGCGCTGGCCGCCGGCTTCGGCCTCGAACAGCTCGCGCCGCTCGTGCAGCGAGGCGGCGAGGTTGCGCGCGGCCTGCGCCTGGTTCTCCAGCCGTTCGTTGCGCGCCAGCTCGGTCATCACCTCCGCGTAGCGCAGGGCGATCAGCGGCATCGCGAGCAGCGGCAGCATGGCCAGCGCCAGCGTGAAGCGCAGCCCGATCGTCGGGCGCCAGCGGCGCCGGGAGCCTGCGCGGGCTCGATTCAACTCCGACAGACTCCTAGTTATCCGCGCTCGACGAAGCGGTAGCCCAGGCCGTAGATCGTCTCGATGGCGTCGAAGCCGGGATCCACCGCCTCGAACTTGCGCCGGATGCGCTTGACGTACGAGGTCACCGTCTGGTCGTCGACCACCAGGCTGGACTCGCGCATCAGCGCCTCGCGATCCTTCACGTGCCCGGGGTGGCGGGCGAGCGCGTGCAGCATCCAGAACTCGGTCACCGTCAGCTCGATCGACTGGCCGCGCCAGCTCGCCTCGAAGCGGGGGACGTCCAGGCGCAGCGCGCCGCGCACCAGCTGCTCGGTCTGGCGCTGCGGCTGCGCCAGCGCGTCGACGCGCCGGAACAGCGCAGTGACCCGCGCCAGCAGGTGCGGCAGGCTCACGTTCTTGGTCAGGTAGTCGTCGGCGCCCAGTCGCAGGCCCGACACGATGTCGATCTCCGAATCGCGCGCCGAGAGCATCACGATCGGCAGCGCAGGCGCGTGACCGCGCAGCCAGCGGCACAGCTCGAAGCCGCCGTCGGGCTCGCTGCCCAGCCCCACGTCGATGATCGCCATGTCGGGCAGCCGCGACGACAGCGCCGCCTGCGCCGAGCTGCGCTCGGCGAAACCCTGCACCTCGAAGCCCTGGCGCACCAGCGCATCGCGCAGGTTCTCGCGGATGGCGGGCTCGTCCTCGACGATCGCGATGCGGCGGCTCATGCGCGCACTGTAGCGCAAAGGTGCGCGCGGCCCGGGCACCCCGCCGGCCTGCCCGCGGATTGCCCGAATCGTGCCGCCTTCGATCCGATTCGTGCCCGCCGGGCGCCGCCGCGCGGGCGCGCAATGCGTGTCGCAGCGAGCTGCTGCGATGCCCCGAGGAGAACCACAAGATGTCGCGACACGCCGCTTCCCGCCAACCCCCGCTGGCCGATGCCCCGCCGCGCTTCGACTGGCGCGACTGGCTCGCCTTCGTCGGCTCGGTGCTGGGCACCGCCCTGCTGGTCTCGCTGGTGCTGGCGGCGGTGGTGCTGATCGTGAGCACCCAGGCCAATGCGCAGACGCAGACGCAGACGCAGACGCCGGCGCCGGCGCCGGCGCCGGGCGATCCGGCCATCGAGCGGCTGCCGGGCGTGGCCTCGGCGCACGACAGCGATCGCGGGGCACTGCTGTTTCGCACCACGCAAGGCCTGAAGGCGGCGCCGCTGCAGAAGAGCGACATGCACATCGAGGTCACCGGGCCGGTGGTGCGCGCCACCGTCACCCAGACCTTCCACAATCCCGGCCGCGACTGGCTGGAAGGCCTCTATGTGTTCCCGCTGCCCGACGACGGCGCGGTGGACCGGCTGCGCATGCACGTGGGCGAGCGCATCGTGGAAGGCCGCATCCGCGAACGCGACGCCGCGCGCCGCCAGTATCGCGAGGCGGCCGCGGCCGGCCATGGCGCCTCGCTCGTCGAGCAGCAGCGCCCGAACCTGTTCACCGCGCGCGTGGCCAACATCGCGCCGGGCGCGCGCATCGCGATCCGCATCGAGTACCAGCAGACGCTCGCCCTGAAGGACGGCGTGTGGCGCCTGCGCCTGCCCACGGTGGTCGCGCCGCGCTACGACCCCGACGGCAGCGTCCTCGGGCCGGGCGTCACGCCGTTGCTGCTGCCGGCGGCCGCGCGCGGCGCGGAGGACGCGGTGAACCCGGTCGCCATCACGGTCCGGCTCGATGCCGGGGTGCCCGTCACGACGCCGGTCTCCTCGACTCATGCGATCCGCGTACGCAGCGCGGCGCCCTACCTGCACGAGATCGCCCTGGCCGGGGGCGCGGTCGCCGATCGCGACTTCGAGCTCGAATGGGCGCCGAAGCCGGGCACTGCGCCAGCCGCGGCCTTCCGCACCGAACGCCTCGACGACGCGTGGTACGGCCTGCTGGTGCTCGCCCCGCCGCTGGATGCGCACGGCGCGCAGGCGCGGCTGCCGCGCGAGACCACCTTCGTCATCGACACCTCGGGCTCGATGGCCGGCGCGTCGTTCGAGCAGGCGCTGCGCGCGCTGCGCTTCGGGCTCGCGCAGCTGCGTCCGGGCGACAGCTTCAACGTGATCCGCTTCGCCAACAGCCACTCCAGCCTGTATCCGGCCCCGCGCCCCTTCGACGAGACGAGCCGGCGCGAGGCCCTGGCCTGGATCGAGCGGCTGCGCGCGGAAGGAGGCACCGAGATGCGCGGCGCCATCGAGCAGGCGCTCGGTGCGCCGGCCGCGCCCGGCCGCGTGGCGCAGGTCGTGTTCATGACCGACGGCGCGGTCGGCTACGAGGCCGACATGCTGACGCTGATCGAGCGCAGGCTCGGCGCGCGGCGCTTCTTCACCGTCGGCATCGGCTCGGCGCCTAACGGCTGGTTCATGCGCAAGGCCGCGGCGGCCGGCCGCGGCAGCTACACCTACATCGGCCGCGTCGAGGAGGTCGAGCGCAGGATGGGCGAGCTCTACGCCAAGCTGGCTCATCCGATGGTGGGCGACCTGCAGCTGCGCTTCGAGGGCGCGCAGCCGCTCGAGGCGGTCGCGCTGCCCGGCGAGCTGTATGCCGGCGAGCCGGTGGTGGTGCAGGCACGCTTCGCTTCGGCCCCGTCGGCGGCCATCGTGTCCGGCACCGCCGGCGGCATCCGCTGGGAAAGCCGCGTCCCCGCGGCGCCCGGGGAAGGCAGCGGCCTGCATGCGGCCTGGGCGCGCCAGCGCATCGAGACGCTCGGCGACGAGATCGCGCGCGCTTCGGGCGATGCCGCGAGCATCGAACGGCTGCGTGCGCAGGTGCGCGACCTCGGGCTGGCGCACCACCTCGTCACCGCCTACACCAGCCTGGTCGCGGTGGATGTCACCCCGGCACGCCCCGCCGATGCACCGCTGACATCGACCACGGTACCCACGCACCTGCCCGACGGCTGGGAGCTCGAGGCAGTGCTCGGCCAGGGCGAGCTCGCGCAGGGCGCGACGCCGGCCGCGCTGCACGTCGCCGCCGGCCTGCTGCTGCTCGCCCTGGCGCTGCTCCCGGCGCTCGCCCCGGCGCTGCGCGCGCGGCTCGCCGCGCATCCGGCAGGAGGCGCGCGATGATCCAGACCCTGCGCCTGTGGCTCATCGACCGCCGCATCGACCTGCGCTACGGCTGGCGCGCGCTGTGGGCACGGCGCAACCGCCGGCGGCTGGTGATCGCCGCGCTGGCCGCGGCGGGCCTGTGGCAGCTCGGCGCCGGGCTGGCGCTGCACGCCAAGGCCTGGCTCGCGCAGACGCTCATCGAGCAGGCGTGGCAGCGCAACCTCGCCGAGGCCCGGCCCCATGCGCGGCCCTGGGCCTGGGCCGACACCACGGCAGTGGCGCGCATCACCTTCGTCGAGCAGGCGCGCTCGCTGATCGTGCTCGACGGCGATTCGGGCCGCGTGCTCGCCTTCGGGCCGGGCCGCCGCGCCGGCTCGCCGCTGCCGGGAAGCGCCGGCAACAGCGTGGTCAGCGGCCATCGCGACACCCACTTCCGGATCCTCGAGCAGGTCGCGCCGGGCCAGCACGTCGAGGTCGAGCGGCTCGACGGACGGCACCGGACGTACCGCGTCGTGGCGACCCGCGTCGTCGACCGGCGCGACCTGGGCGTGGTCGCCGATCGCGGCATCGACGAGCTCACCCTGGTGACCTGCTGGCCGTTCGACGCCATCCGCCCCGGCGGGCCGCTGCGCTACGTGGTGTCGGCCGTGGCCGACGGCGCCTGAAGCCCGGGCAGCACGTGATGAACGTGCGCAGGAATCGTAGCGAGCGGCCCGAGGTTGCGCAGTAGATTCCTGCGCACGTTCTCAGCTCGCGCCGCAGCAGGCCTTGTACTTGCGCCCGCTGCCGCAGGGGCAGGGCTCGTTGCGGCCGACCTTGGGCTGCTCCCGGCGCACGGTCTCGACCCGCATCGCCTGCGGCGTGGTGCCCGTCTGCCGGTAGGGCCGGAAGAACTCGTGGATGTCGGCCACGTCGGCGATCATCCGGTCGATGAGCGCATCGCGCTCGCGGCGCGCGAGCGGCGGCTGGCGCGCCGGATCATCGGCGTCGAGCGTGGCGGCCAGCGCCTCCATGGCGTCGAGCGCATCGCCGAACTCCTTCTCCTCGAGCATCGCCTCCCAGCTCTCGGGGGCTGCCTCGACGGCGCGCAGAAAGCCCACCGCCCAGGCGCTGCCGTCGGGCTGCCCGTGCTCGTCATAGGCCAGCACGGGGGCGTAGGCCTGCGCGTCGAGCGCCGCGCTCATCGCCCGCGCGTGCCGGCGCACCAGCGACGGCAGCGCATCGTCGGGCGCGATCCGGGCCGCCGCGTCGGGCCGTTCCTCGAGGCCGAGCACCACCGGCAGGTAGTCGGCGGCCGAGACCGGCTCGGGCGCGCAGGCGAGCGCGGCGAGGAAGCCGTCGAGCTCCTCGACCACCATCGCGTCGTCGTCGTCCAGCGCCGCGAGCAGCTCGTCCAGGCGGTCGAAGTCGGCCTCGCCCAGGTCCGGCTGACCGGACGCATCAAGGATGTCGGTGATCATGGCCCGGATGTTACGCGCTCGGCGCTCCCATCCCGCCCTGCCGGCTCCGCCTCTCGGCGTACCGCCGCGGCGGCTTGGCGGCGAAGCGGCGACAGGGCCGCGGCCGCGTCAGGCCCGCGCCTTGCGTACCGCCGGCTCGAACGCCACCTGTCCGTCGTCCGAGCCGAACAGGACGTGGCCGTCCTGGATCGAGCAGTGCAGCCGCATGGCCCGCCGCGCCAGCGCGGCCAGCTCGGCGGTGGCCCCGGGCGGCACCTCGAGCACCTCGAGGTTGCCGCAGCGGGCGAGCGCGCCGCCGTTCTGCGCCCACCAGGCATCGGCCTTGGCGCCGCCGTAGGTGAGCACGGTCACCGCGCCGGCGCGCGAGGCCGCGCGCCGCACGCGCCTTTCGTCGGGCCAGCCGACGTCGATCCAGGCCTCGATCGCGCCGGTGAGGTCGGCGCGGCTCAAGTCCGGCTCGTCGTCGCTGGACAGGCCGCGCCCGAAGGCCAGCGCCGGGTCGGCGTGCAGCCCGAACGCGAGCACGCGCATCATCATCCGCTCCTCGGTTTCCGACGGATGCCGCGCGATGGTCAGCGAATGATCGCCGTAGTGGCCGCGGTCCATATCCGCGACCGACAGCTCGGCCTTGTAGATGGTGGCTTTCAGTGCCATGCGGCACTGTACCGGAACGGCCGCGCGCCGCAGGCGCGGCGCGCGGTCGCCCCGTCTTGCGCCTTCAGCCGCGCGGCGCGGCCGGGCTCCCCGGGCGGCCGGGTGCACCCGGGCCGGGCCCACCGGGACCGCGGCGTCCCTGGCCGCGCTGCTCCCAGCGGGCCTGGCGCTCGAGCACCTTGGCCTGCTGCTCGGGCGTGAGGGCGCGGAAGATCTCGTTCATGCCGCGCGCGCGCAGCTGGGCCATGGTGGCCATCGCCTGAGCGCTGCGCTCGGTGAGCGCCTTGGCCTTGGCCTCGTCGTAGTCGTTCGACAGCGCCAGCTTCGCCAGATCGGCGCGCGCGGCGTGCAGCACCTTGCCCTGCTCGCGCATGGCCGGCGCATTGGCGTGCATCACGTTGAACACCTTGTCGCGCTGCGCTTCGGTCAGGTCGAGCCCGCGCAGGAAGCCGCCGCCCATGCCCCACTCGCCGTGCCCGCCGTGACCGTGGCGCGCATGCATGGAATGGAAATCGCCTCCCATGCGGGGACCGGGACCGCCGGGGCCGGGACCGGGCTGCGCCGAGGCCAGGAACGGGACCGCGAGGGCCATGCCGCCCGCAAGGGCCAGGCCGGCGAGACGTGCTGATTTCATCGTGAACTCCTTTCGGTTGCTGTCCGGGCCGGCACCGCCGCGGCGCCGCCACGACCGTACGATGCGCGCCCGGCGCGTTAACCGCCGTTCGCACCATGTAAAAGCCGGTAAAGATCGGTATCGGTTTGCATGCCGGTGCGCCGCGCGGCGGCGCGGCCGATATGATCGACGCCATGCCCACCCTGCCCCTGCCGCGATGCCCCGCGTCCTGCTGGTCGACGACGACGTCGAGCTGACCGACCTGCTGCGCGAATTCCTGCAGCAGGAAGGCTTCGAGACCGATGCCGTGCACGACGGCGCGAGCGGCGCCGAACGCGCGCTCGCCGGCGACTACGACATCGTCGTGCTGGACGTGATGATGCCGCGCCTCGACGGCGTGGAGGCGCTGCGGCGCATCCGCGCCGCCAGCGCGGTGCCGGTGCTCATGCTCACCGCCCGCGGCGACGACGTGGACCGCATCGTGGGGCTGGAGCTCGGCGCCGACGACTACGTTCCCAAGCCGTGCACGCCGCGCGAGCTCGCCGCGCGCCTGCGCGCCATCCTGCGGCGCGCGCGCGGACACGAGGCCGCCGCGGCCGGCAACGAGGCGTTCACGGCGGGCCCGCTGTGGCTGTCGCCGGGCAAGCGCCAGGCGACCTGGCACGGCCGGACGCTCGCGCTCACCAGCACCGAGTTCAGCCTGCTGGAGGTGCTCGCCCGCCATGCCGGCCGCGTGGTCGGCAAGGCCGAGCTCTCGGAGCAGGCGCTCGGGCGTCCGCTGGCACGCTTCGACCGCAGCATCGACGTGCACGTGAGCAGCCTGCGCCAGAAGCTCGGCCCGCGCGACGACGCCCGCTCGTGGATCGAGACGGTGCGCGGCCGCGGCTACCAGCTGCTGATCGACTGACGGCGCGGCCATGGGGCGACTGTTCTGGAAGTTCTTCCTCGCCTTCTGGCTGGCGCTGATCGTGGCCGCCGCCGCGGTCGGCGTGCTGGTGTGGCTGCATCAGCAGGAGGCCGGCCGCGACGAGCCGGTGCTCGCAGCGGGCCCGCGCGCCGAGCTGGCGCTGCGCGCCGCGTCCGCGACGCTGCGCCACGGCGGCGTGCCGGCGCTGCGCGAGCTGCTCGGCGACGAGACCGGCCCGCGCGCCTCGGTGGTCTACGCGGTCGACGGCGACGGCCGCGACGTGCTCGGCCGCGAGGTGCCCGCCGGGTCGCTCGAACGCGCGCGCGAGCTGGCCGAGCAGCCGGCGACACGGCGCGCTGCCCGCGCGGTGCGGCTCGATGCGGCCAGCGGCCTGCTGCTGTTCGTGCCGCTGGCCGGCGAGGCCCCGATCCGCCCCATGCCGCACCCCGGCCGCCGCGGGCCGGTCGCCGAGCCGCTGCCGCCGGTGCTGCTCGGCGCCATCGGCCTGCTGGCCAGCCTGGCCTTCAGCGCCCTGCTGGCCTGGTCGCTGACCAAGCCGATCCGGCAGCTGCGCCGTGCCGTGTCGGCCGTGGCCGAGGGCCGGCTCGAGACCCGGGTGGCGCCGGCCATGGGACGGCGCGCCGACGAGCTGGCCGATCTGGGCCGCGACTTCGACCGCATGGCCCTGCACCTGCAGCAGCTGATCGGCTCGCAGCGCCGGCTGCTGCACGACGTCTCGCACGAGCTGCGCTCGCCGCTGGCGCGCCTGCAGGCGGCGATCGGGCTGGCGCGCCAGAACCCCGAGCGCGCCGAGGCCATGCTCGGGCGCATCGAGCGCGAAGCGGTGCGGCTCGACGGCCTGGTCGGCGAGCTGCTGGCGCTCGCCCGCCTCGAGTCGGGCAACCCGCTGGGGCCGCTCGAGACCGTCGACCTGGTCGAGCTGGCCACGGCGATCGTCGACGACGCGCGCTTCGAGGCGCGCGCGAGCGGGCGCGACGTGACGCTGGCGGCGAGCGGCAGCGCATCGGCCGCGGTGCGCGCCGAGCTGGTGTACCGGGCCTTCGAGAACGTGGTGCGCAACGCGGTCAAGTACACCGGCGAAGGCACCACGGTCGAGGTGCGCGCCGACCCCGGCGGCGAGCGCGGCCCGTTCACCCTGACGGTGGCCGATCGCGGGCCCGGCGTGCCGCCCGGCGATCTGGAGGCGATCTTCGAGCCGTTCTACCGCGCGCGCAGCGGCGCCGGCACGCAGGGCTTCGGCCTGGGGCTGGCGATCGCCAAGCGCGCGATCGAGGCGCACGGCGGCCGCATCGGCGCGGCCAACCGGGACGGCGGCGGGCTGGAGGTGACGATCACCCTGCCGCGCTGAGCGCCATGCCGATCAGGGTGGGCGCATGGAGCAGCGAGGCGTCCCCGCGCTGCGGCGGAGCGTCGATTTCACCACATCCCGTGCACGCGCGCGGCCACGTCGACGGGAAGCGGGCTGTCGGCACGCGGCGCAGGCACCCCGGGTGCCGCCTGCCCCCCGGCCCCGGCTGCCTGCCCGCTTCCGGCCGCCGGTCCGGCCCTCTCCACCGCGCCGCAGCCGTCCGGGGCGATCCGGTCCAGCCGTGCCAGCACGGCCTCGTCGAGGAAGCGGCTGCGCGCGCCGTACACGTGGACGTCGCCGCGGCGCGGCTGGGCGGTCAGGTAATAGCGCTGCGGCTCCACCAGGTACAGCGCATCGCGTGCGCGCGTCATCGCGACATAGAGCAGCCGGCGCTCCTCCTCGATCTCCTCCGGAGTGCCAGTGGCGTATTCGTTGGGGAAGCTGCCGTCGCTCACGTTGATGAGGTACACGGCATCCCACTCCTGTCCCTTGGCCGAGTGCACGGTGCTCAGCATCAGGTAGTCCTCGTCGCGCAGCGGATCGCCGGCCAGGTCGCTGCCGGCCTGCGGCGGATCGAGCGCCAGGCCGGTGAGGAAGCGCTCGCGCGTGCCGAACTGCGCGGCGACCGACTGCAGCATGTCCAGGTCGGCCGCGCGCACCGCTGCGTCGTCGTGGCGGCGCTCGAGCAGCGGCTGGTACCAGCGCCGCAGCGGCTCCATCTGCGCCGGCCAGCGCGCCGACGGTTCGACCAGCTCGCGCATCAGCGCGGCGAAGGCGATCCATTCCTCGCGCGCGGCCGCCGGAGGCGGGAACGCCGCGAGCATCTCGGGCAGGCGCCGCGGCGCGCCGTGCAGCGCATCGAGGCAGCGCTGCGCGGTGGCCGGCCCGACGTCGGTCATGAGCTGCAGCGAGCGGAAGCCAGCAATGCTGTTGCGCGGGTTCTCTGCCCAGCGCAGCACCGCGAGCAGGTCCTTGACGTGGGCCGCCTCGAGGAATTTCAGGCCGCCGTGCTTCACGAACGGAACGTTGCGCCGCGTCAGCTCGATCTCGAGCCCGGCGCTGTGGTGCGCGCTGCGAAACAGCACCGCCTGGCGGCGCAGCGGCACGGCCGCCTCGCGGTGGCGCAGCACGGCGTCGATCACCCAGTCGGCCTGGGCGCGTTCGTCGATCACCGTGACCAGTTGCGGGCGCGCACCGCCCGCGCGGTGCGCGTGCAGCGCCTTGGGATGGCGGCGTACAGCCTGCGCGATCAGCGCACCGGCGGCATCGAGCACCGGCTGCACCGAGCGGTAGTTGATCTCGAGCGCGACGCAGCGCGCCGGCGGATCGAACTTCGACGGGAAGTCGAGGATGTTGCCGACCTCGGCGGCGCGAAACGCGTAGATCGACTGCGCGTCGTCGCCCACCACGGTCACGCCGCGGCCGTCGGGCTTGAGCGCGAGCAGGATCTGCGCCTGCAGGGCGTTGGTGTCCTGGTACTCGTCGACCAGCACGTGGTCGAAGCGCGCGCCGATCTCCGCGGCCAGCGCCGGCTCGGCCATGGCGGCGTGCCACCACAGCAGCAGGTCGTCGTAGTCGAGCACGCCGCTGGCCTGCTTGCGCTCGACGTAGCGGCGAAACAGCGATGCCAGCTCCTCGCGCCAGCCGGCGCACCAGGGGAAGGTTTCCTGCAGCACCTGCTCGAGCGGCCGGCCGCTGTTGACGCGCCGGGAGTAGATCGCCAGGCAGGTGTCCTTGCGCGGGAAGCGCTGGCGCACCGACGAGAAGCCGAGCTCGTGGCGCACCACGTCGAGCAGGTCGGCGGCGTCGCCGCGGTCGAGGATGCCGAATGCCGGATCGAGCCCGATGCGCCCGGCGTAGATGCGCAGCAGGCGCGCGCCGATGGCGTGGAAGGTGCCGGCCCAGGGCAGGATGGCCGCCTGCGCCAGCAGCCGCTGCGCACGGCGCTCCATCTCCTGCGCGGCGCGCCGGCTGAAGGTGAGCAGCAGGATGCGTGCCGGATCGACGCCCTGCGCCACCAGGTGGGCGACCCGGTACGCCAGCGTGGCAGTCTTGCCGGTGCCGGCGCCGGCGATGACCAGCAGCGGCCCGGCGCCGAAGCGGCCGGCGCCGTCGCGCTCGCCGTGGGTGGCCGCTGCGCGCTGCTGCACGTTCAGCGCGCCGTGCAGCATCAGCGCACCTTGACCTCGATCCACAGGCGGTTGGCCAGCCGCCGGGTGGCTCGATCGTAGTCGCGCATCATCTCGAGGCGGCTGCGATGCGCGGCATCGGGGAAGACCCCCGGATTGGCGCGGATCGCCGGCTCGATGTAGGGCATGGCGGCGGCGTTGGGGTTGCCCGAGCCGATCAGGTTGGTCAGGTCGGCCGAGTTGCGCCCTTCGAGCATGAAGTCGATGAAGCGGTAGGCGAGGTCGGGGCGCCGCCCGGTGCGGTGCAGCACCATGGAGTCCAGCGACAGCACCGCGCCCTCCTCGGGGATGGAGTAGCCGATGGTGAACGGCCGGCGCGCGCGCCGCGCATCGGCCTGGGCCTGGAACATGTCGTTGGAGTAGCCGTGCGCCAGCCACACGTTGCCGATGGTCAGCTCCTTGATGTACGAGGACGCGTTGAAGGCCGCCCAGTACGGCTTGGCGCGCAGGATCAGGTCGCGCGCCTGCTTGAGCTTTGCCTCGCTGCGCTCGTTGACCGACATGCCGAGGTATTTCAGGGCCGCGGCGAACACCTCGCGCTGGTCGTCGAGCACCGTCACCCTGCCGGCGAGCCGCTCGAGATGGCGCGGCTCGAAGACCGCGGCCCACGAGTCGGTCGGGACGCCGGCCTCGCGCAGGCGCTGCTCGTTGTAGCCGAGCAGCGTCATCGAATAGGCGTACGGCACCGAGTACACGTTGCCGGGGTCGAACGGCGTATCGAGGAACTCCGGCTTGATGTTGCCCAGGTTGTGCAGCTGGGTCTTGTCGAGCGGACGCAGCGCGTTCTGGCGGATCAGCGTCTCGACCGCGTTGCCGGTGGGCACCAGGAGGTCGTAGCCGACCGCGCCCGCGGCCAGCTTGGCGAGCAGCTCCTCGTTGCTCGAGTAGTAGTCCTGCATGACCCGGCAGTCGCAGCCGGCTTCGAAGCGCTGCAGCGTCGCCTCGGAGATGTAGTTGTTCCAGTTGTAGAGGTTGAGCACGTCGCGATCGCGCGCGGCGCGCGCCGGCATCGCCAGCCCGGCGCACGCCAGGGCGGCGGCCTGCGCGAAGCCGCGCCGCGACGGCGATGCGATGGCGGCGCGCCGCATGCCCCTCAGCTCCTGGCGCGCAGCGCGTCGGGCGCGAGCCGCGAGGCGGCGATGATCATCGCCAGCGTGACCGCCAGCAGCAGCGCCGAGATCGCGTTGACCTCGGGGGTGACCGCGATCTTGATCATCGAGTAGATCGTCAGCGGCAGCGTCTTGACGCCCACGCCGGCGGTGAAGAAGGTGATGACGAAGTCGTCGATCGACAGGGTGAACGACATCAGGAAGCCGGCGATCACCGCCGGCAGGATCAGCGGCAGCGTCACCAGGCGGAAGGTCTGCCAGGGGGTGGCGCCGAGGTCGCGCGCCGCCTCGAACACGCTCTCGTCCATGCCGCTCAGGCGCGCGCGCACGATCACCGCCACGAAACCGATGCAGAAGGCGGTGTGCGCGATGATCACCGAGGTCAGGCCGAGCGAGGTCGGGCCGAACACCGACACGAAGAAGATCAGCAGCGACACGCCGAGCAGGATCTCGGGCATCGCCACCGGCGTGATGACCACCGGCATCATCCAGCGCATGCGGTAGCGGTGGATCGCCAGCCCCGCCATGGTGCCCAGCAGGGTCGCCGCGCTCGCGGCGGTCAGCGCGATGATGACCGAGTTGCGCGCGGCCACCAGCATCTCGTCGTCGCGCGCCAGCGTGCGGTACCAGTCGAGGGTGAAGCCGACCCACTCGGCGTTCAGGCGCGAATCGTTGAACGAGAACGCCACCACCACCGCCAGCGGCACGTACAGGAAGGCGTACACCAGCGCCGCGAAGACCCACAGCCAGCCCGTCCTACGCACGCTGCAGCCCCCTGCGGCCGGCCCAGGCCGCCAGCCCGGCGGCGGCCAGCACGGCGAGCGTGAGCATCACCGAGAGCATCGAGCCGAAGGGCCAGTCGCGCGTGCCGAGGAACGACTCCTTGATCATGTTGCCGACCAGCCAGTCGTCCTTGCCGCCGAGGATCTCGGGGATCGCGAACATCCCCAGCACCGGGATGAACACCAGCGCCGAGCCGGAGAAGATGCCCGGCAGGGACAGCGGGAAGGTGACGCGCCAGAAGCGCTGCCAGGCGTTGGCGCCGAGGTCCTGCGCTGCGTCGAGCAGGACCGGGTCGTGCTTCTCGAGGTTGGTGTAGAGCGGCAGGATCATGAACGGCAGGTGCGCGTAGACCATGCCGACGATCACCGCGAAGCGGGTGAACAGCAGGTTCCACGGGCCGAGGATGATCATCCAGGCATAGACGCGCACCAGGAAGTTGCTGGCGAACGGCAGCACCACCAGCAGCACCAGCAGGTTGCGATAGTGCTGCGGGCTGCGCGCGATGAGCAGCGCCAGCGGGTAGGCCATGAGCAGGCACGCCAGCGTGGTCGTGGCGGCCACCCCGAACGACTTGGCGAACACCTGGGCGTAGATCGAATCGCCGAAGAAGACCTGGTAGTTCTCGAGGGTGAGCCCGGTCTCGGCCTCGCCGTGGGCGCCCACCAGCGGCGCCAGGCCGCCGAACTCGCCGGGATGGCGCACCGAAGCGACGATCATGATGAGCGCCGGCGCGACGAAGAACACCAGCAGGAACAGCATCGGGGCGCCGGCGCTGGCCCAGCGTCCGAAGCGGCCCTCGAACTGCGCGCTGCGCTGGCGCTCGCGCAGCGCCGCTTCGGCGGATCGGGTCATGGCTTCACTGCTCGAGGAACAGGCCGCAGTCGGCGTCCCACTCGATGGCCGCCGGCTCGCCGGCGCCCACCGCGCGCGCGCTGCCCGGCGCGGCATTGGGCAGCAGGGCCGAGAAGGTGGCACCGCACTCGAGCTCGAGCACGTAGGTGGTGACCTCGCCGACGTAGAGGAACTCGCGCGCGCGGCCCTCCACCCGGTTGGCGCGGCGGCGCGGCTCGCCGGGCGCGGCCAGGTGCACCTGCTCGGGCCGGATCGCGAAGGCGCCGCGCTGGCCGGCGCGCAAGCCGGCGCGCGCGGGCGCCTGCACCTCGCCGAGCCGGTCCACGCGCAGGCGCATCGTCGCGTCGCCGGCCTCGAGCACCTCGCAGTCGAACAGGTTGATGCTGCCGATGAAGCCGGCGACGAAGCGGTTGTGCGGATAGCCGTACAGCCGCGCCGGCTCGTCGATCTGCTCGACGCGCCCGGCGTTCATCACCGCGATGCGGTGCGACAGCGACAGCGCCTCGTCCTGCGCATGGGTGACGAACACGAAGGTGATGCCGACGTCGCGCTGCAGCGACATCAGCTCGTACTGCATCTGCACCCGCAGCTTGGCGTCGAGCGCGCCCAGCGGCTCGTCGAGCAGCAGCAGGCGCGGCCGGTTCACCAGCCCGCGCGCCAGCGCCACCCGCTGGCGCTGGCCGCCGGAGAGCTCGTTCGGGTAGCGGCGCGCCTTGTCGCTCAGGTGCACCTGGTCGAGCGCCTCGGCGACCCGGCGCTCGACCTCCTCGCGCGGGCGCCCGGCCATCTGCAGCGGGAAGGCGATGTTGGCCGCCACCGTCATGTGCGGGAACAGCGCGTAGCTCTGGAACACGGTGTGGATGGGCCGCCGCTCCGGGGGCGTGCCGGCCAGGTCGCGGCCGTCGAGCAGCACGGCGCCGCCATCGGGCAGGTCGAAGCCGGCGATCATGCGCAGCAGCACCGTCTTGCCGCAGCCGGACGGGCCGAGCAGCGTGAAGAATTCGCCTGCGCCCACCGAGAAACTGACGTCGTCGACCGCGACCAGGGAGCCGAAACGGCGCGTCACCCCGCGAACTTCCAGCAGACTCATCCTCGATCGGCCATCCGGTCATTGAAGAATGGACGCGATGTTACACAATGCCGGGCCCCCGCAGCAGGGGGTGGCGCCCCGGCCGACGCCCGGCGTCAGTAGGTCACCACGCTGCGGATCGATTCGCCGCGGTGCATGAGGTCGAACGCCTCGTTGATGCGCGCCAGCGGCAGGGTATGGGTGATCAGGCTGTCGATGTCGATCCTGCCGTCCATGTACCAGTCGACGATCTTCGGCACGTCGGTGCGGCCGCGCGCGCCGCCGAACGCGCTGCCCTTCCAGACGCGGCCGGTCACCAGCTGGAACGGCCGGGTGCGGATCTCCTGCCCGGCACCCGCCACCCCGATGATCACGCTCACGCCCCAGCCGCGGTGGCAGCACTCGAGCGCCTGGCGCATCACGTCGACGCTGCCGATGCACTCGAAGGAGTAGTCGGCCCCGCCGCCGGTGAGCTCGACCAGGTGCGCGACCAGCTCGCCGCCGACCTCCTTCGGGTTCACGAAGTGGGTCATGCCGAACTTCTCGGCCATGGCGCGGCGCGCGGGGTTGAGGTCCACCCCGACGATCATGTTGGCGCCGGCCAGGCGGGCGCCCTGGATCACGTTCAGGCCGATGCCGCCCAGGCCGAACACGACCACGTTCGCCCCCGGCTCGACCCGGGCGGTGTTGATCACCGCGCCGATGCCGGTGGTGACGCCGCAGCCGATGTAGCAGACCTTGTCGAAGGGCGCGTCCTCGCGGATCTTCGCCACCGCGATCTCCGGCAGCACGGTGTAGTTGGCGAAGGTGGAGCAGCCCATGTAGTGGTGGATCTTCCGGCCGCCGATCGAGAAGCGGCTGGTGCCGTCGGGCATCACGCCCTGGCCCTGGGTGGCGCGGATCGCCGTGCACAGGTTGGTCTTGCGCGACAGGCACGACTTGCACTGCCGGCACTCGGGCGTGTAGAGCGGGATGACGTGATCGCCCTTCTTCACCGAGGTGACGCCCGGCCCGACGTCGACCACCACGCCCGCGCCCTCGTGGCCCAGGATGGCCGGGAACAGCCCCTCGGGATCGGCACCCGAGCGGGTGAACTCGTCGGTGTGGCAGACCCCGGTGGCCTTGACCTCGACCAGCACCTCGAAGGCGCGCGGCCCGTCGAGCCGGACGGTTTCGATCACCAGCGGCTTGCCGGCTTCGTACGAGACAGCGGCGCGTACGTCCATGGGGCGCATCCTCCCGGGGAGCATCGAGGTGGATCGATGGTACGCCATCGCGCCGGGCCGGCGGCGCGCCGGGGCGGTAGCATGCGCGGTGTGCACGTCACCCGAGGATACCCATGCCGATCACTCTCTACGATGCCAGCGTCCCCGTGTTCACCCGCCTGCTCGGCGGCCTCGACGCGATACTCGCCAAGGCCGAAGCGCATGCCCAGGCACGCAAGTTCGACCCCGACACGCTGATGCAGGTGCGCCTGTTCCCCGACATGTACCCGCTCGCCATGCAGGTGCGCATCGCCTGCGACGCCGCCAAGTTCGGCGTCGCGCGCCTGGCGGGCATCGAGGCGCCGAAGTTCGAGGACAGCGAGCGCACGCTGGCCGAGCTGCGCGAGCGCATCGCCCGCACGCTGGCCTTCATCGCCGGCGTGCCGCGCAGCTCGATCGACGGCCAGGAAGATCGCGACGTGGTCATCCCGATGCGCGAGCGCAAGCTCGAGATGAAGGGCATCGACTTCCTGCTGCATCGCGCGCTGCCGAACTTCTACTTCCACCTCACCACCGCGTACAACCTGCTGCGGCACAACGGCGTGGAGATCGGCAAGCAGGACTACCTCGGGCGCGCGGGATAGCGCGGCGCGCCGGGCGGGCGGAACGCGCCGGGATCGCCGGATTCGCGCAGGCCGGCGCGTGCGTGCGCATCCTGGCCGAGCGTCCGGGCCAGCCACGGCAGGCAGCCCTCGAGCGCGGCGCGCAGGGTCCAGGGCGGGTTGACCACGAACATGCCGCTGCCGTGCAGGCCGAAGCCGCCCGGCGAGGAGCGGCTCACGGTCAGGCTGGCATGCAGCCAGCGCGCGCCGGACAGGCCCTCGAGCCGGCGCGGCAGGTCGAGCGACTCGCGCCGCTGCACCTGCGGGTACCAGATCGCATAGCAGCCGGTGGCGAAGCGGCCGAGCGCGTCGCGCAGCGTCCCGAACGCCCGCGCATAGTCACGCTTGTCCTCGTAGGCCGGATCGATCAGCACCAGCGCCCGGCGCGGCGGCGGAGGCAGCAGCGCCTTGGGCCCGTCGAAGCCGTCGGAGGCCTGCACCCGGGCGCGCTGCATCGCCTCGCGCCCGGCTTCCTCGAGGTTGCGCGACAGCACGCGGTGCTCGTTCGGGTGCAGCTCGAACAGGCGCAGCCGGTCGTGCTCGCGCAGGTGCCGCAGGACGATGAAGGGCGAGCCGGGGTAGTGGCGCAGCACCCCGTCGGGGTTGAACGCCCGCACCACCGCCAGGTAGTCGGCGACCGCCGGCGGCAGGTCGGTGCGCTCCCACAGCCGCCCGACGCCGTCGGCGAACTCGCGCCGCTGCGCGGCCCACTCGCCTTCGAGCGCGTACAGGCCGGCGCCCGCATGCGTGTCGATCACCCAGAACGGCGTGTCCTTGGCCGCCAGGTGGCGCAGCAGCTGCACCAGCACCACGTGCTTGAGGACGTCGGCGTGGTTGCCGGCATGAAAGGCGTGTCGATAGCTGAACATCGGCGAATCATGCCGCATCCGCGGCGTGGACGGCTCGCGCGCCAGGGCCTGTTCACCCTAGTCCAGCGCGATTTGCGCCTTTACCCAGGCGTTGCGGCCCGGTTCGTTGATGCGCGTGTTGGCCGGGAACACGAAGCCGGGCAGCGAGGCTCCGGTGCGCGACAGGTGTTCGGCATAGGTGCGGTCGAACACGTTGTCGATGCCTGCGGTCAGCAGCATGCCCTTCTTCGGCCGCCAGCCGGCGTTCAGCGACAGCACGCCGAAGCCGGAAGACCTGCCGATGTCCTGGCCGTTCGCGACGATGTTGCCGGAGCCGATGTCGACGCGGTTCTGCGCCGCCACCAGGCGCAGCAGGGCGCCATAGGAGAAGGCGCCGTCGTCGTACTCCAGCGCCAGACGGCCTTCCAGCGGCGGCTGCTGGGCCAGCGCCTTGCCGTCGGTATCGTTGGAGCCGCGCACCCAGGCCAGCGTGCCGGTGGTTCTCCAGTGGCGCGCGAAGCGCCAGATCACGTCGGCTTCCAGGCCGTAGACGGTGGCGTCGACGTTGCGCACGCGGGTGGGTGCGATCCACGTCAGCAGAACATAGTTCTGCACCTTGCCGTAATAGGCCGACGCCGACCCGCTCCACTCGCCCCGCCGCCAGTTCAGCCCGGCGTCGATCTGGGTGGTCTTTTCCGGCTCGATGGTGAGGAAGGCGCTGTTGAGCGTGGTCTCGTCGCGCAGCAGGCGCTCCCAGTAGTCGGGGAAGCGCTCGGCGTGGCCCAGGCCGGCGTACCAGTCGCCCAGCGCGAAAAGGCCCTCATAGCGCAGGAAGCCGCTGGTCAGCGTGTCACGATCGGTTTTCCCCCGGGTCTGGTTGACCGGCGCCATCATGCACATGCCGTTCATGTACATGCCGGCCACGCAACGCCTGCCGTCCTCGGCCGAGTGGCGATCCATGCGCAGACCGCCCACCGCCCGGGCACCGTCTTCCAGCGCGTAGGCCGCCTCGCCGAACACGCCGAACTGGCGGAAGCTCATGTCTTCCTCGTACGGCAGGCTGCGAAAGAAAGCGTTCGCGGCATCGCCGCTGGCCTGGCCCATGGCATTGCGGGTGCGGTGGGTATCACGCTTGGCATCGGCACCCAGGGCGAAGCTCCATGCCTCGCCGGGGGCCAGCGTGATGCCGGCGCGCGCACCCACGGTGGTGCGGTCCGGGTTCATCGCGGAGAATCCGTTGGTCAGCAACTGATCGCGCAGGCTGTAGTTGTCCATCACGTGATCCACGTAGTTGCGGTACGCCTGCGCCCAGATCTTCTCCACCAGCGGCGACAACCGGCGCTTCTCGAACTTCAGTGCGACGTTTTCGCGCGCGAAGCGCGAGCCGTCCATGCTGCGATCGGCATAGGCGGCCTCGCCGTCGCTGCGCGCGCCGGAAAGTTCCAGCGCGGTGTTCCGGTCCGGTGTCCACGCCAGTGAAGCCTGGGTATTCCAGCGCGTGTAGCGCGAGTGGATGCGGGTGCCATCGCCGTCCTTGTAGTCGTCGGCATCCGCGTGGGTGCCGCCGGCACGGATCTGGAACTGCGGCGTGCCGCCGCGTACGTCGATGACCTGGTCGTTGCGCCCGAAGCTGCCCGCCGTGAGGCTGCCGTCCAGGCTCCAGCCGGTTTGCTCGAGCGGACGCAGATCGCGTTCGAAGAGCACGGTGCCGGCGGACATGCCGGCACCGTAGATCACCGTCTGCGGGCCCTTCAGCACCGTCACGCGGTCGTAGGATTCGGGATACACATAGGCGGTCGGCGGATCCATGCGGCCGCCGCAGCCGCCGTAGATCTCCTGTCCGTCCAGGAAGATGCCCAGGCGTGAGCCGGACATGCCGCGGAATACGGGGTCGCCGTCGGTCGCGCCTTTGCGGATCACCGAGAAGCCCGGAATGCTCTTCAGGAAGTCCGCGCCGTCATGCGCGGGAATGGGCTGGCGCGGAGCCTTCGGGTCGGTGACCACCGTGAGCGCCTCGGTACTGAGGGGCGCGGTCACCACGACGGCGTCGAGGGTGTGCTCGTTCTCGCCGGTGGCCGGCTCGGCGTGTGCGGGCGCCATGCAGGCATGGACGCCCAGCAACGCGAACGCAAGACGGCTGGACAGAGGAGAGGTCTTCATTGCTTCCGCTCCTCGATCGGACCGGTGACAAGGGTGGCGAGCGGGAACGCGGCCAGCGCGCCCGCGATGCGGGAATGGCGGGAAAGCATGTTTTCTCCGGATCGGGATCGACACGCGCGGGCGCAACCGCGCACGGCAGCGCGCGCCGGGATATTCGATTTGGGCTCGCGCGAGGCGAGCGCTCGGTCAGGGCAGGATCAGGCGGAGAGCGGCGGGGCGCGCGGGTGCGCCGTCCGCCATGCCAGCGGCGTGGCAGGCGCAGGAGGATGCAGCCGGGGGAGCGCCAGCAGCGTGGCCGCCGCCGCCGGCGGTGCAGCCGACGGCCCGGCCGGCAGGGTGTGCTGGAACGCGTGGGTGAGGCAGTAGGGACAGTGCTCGAGGCGGTCGCCGTCGTGCTCGCCGGACGGCGCATGCGGTGCGGCTTGCCCGCCCGCTACCTGCGCTGCCCCGGCGCCGCCGGCGGCGTCGATGCTGCAGACGTCGCCGCTCACCAGGACGGCCAGCGACGGGCCGGCCGGGCCGGCGAGCAGCGCGTGCGAGATGCCGGGCGCCAGCGCCGACATCAGCATCGCCGCGAGGACGAGCCATGCGATGCGAGCGCGCTGGACCACGGCGAGATTCATGCGCGCAGTCTATCGTCAGCTTCGTCGGCAAAATGCCGGGGCCGCGCCCGCGGCGCCGCGCAAACCCGATATCGATCAACGAATCGCCGGTTAGCGCGGCGCGCGCGACAGCCGCCAGCCGGCGAGGACCAGCCAGGCCGCGGCCACGGCGAGCGCGCCCCACACCAGCGCCTGGCCGACCAGCAGTTGCTCGTCGAGCCGGTAGCCGTTGCACAGGCGCTGCGGCGCGTCCTGGTAGAGCATCCCGGCCACGGCGGTCATCGGCAGCACGTTGCCGAGGAAGAAGCCCTGCACCACCACGCCGGCGGCGCGCCAGGACAGGCGCAGCGCCGCCCCGCAGGCGGCGAGCGCCAGCCACTTGACGACTTCGACGCGCGCATCGACCAGCGCCAGGTCGAGCAGGCGCGGCACCATCGCCAGTCCGAGCACGCCGGCGCTCGCCGCCAGCCCGGCGATGCCGAGCGCGTTCCAGCGCGCCAGGGCCGCGCGCCAGGCGGCAGGGCAGGCCGCTGCCAGCGCAGCACCGGCAGCCACGAGCAGCGGGAACTGCAGCAGCATGTGGCTGGCCATGCCCGACTCCATCGCGCCGCGCACCGGCGGCAAGGCGAGCAGCGCGAGCACGGCCAGGCCGGCCGGCGCCTGGAGCTCGCGCCAATGCCGGAGCCTGGGCCAGGACCGGAGCCAAGAGAGGGGCCGGAATCGAGACCAGGACCGGGCATGGGGCCGGGACCGAGGCCGCCGGGCCGGCCGCGCCGCGCCGGCGCGCCGCAGGCCGTGCGCGATCATCCGCGCTCCTCATCGGCAGCAAGCGCGCGTGCGAAATGCAGCGCGTCGTCGATGCGTGCGTAGTCGAAGATGCGCACCAGCCGGCCGCGCCCGTCGAGCACCAGCAGGGCGGCGTTGTGCTCGTAGCCGCCGAGCCCGTCGGGGATCACCACCACCTGGAACAGCCCGAGCAGCCGGCGCAGCTCGCCGGCGTCGGGGACGGTCGCGAAGCGCCAGATGCGCGCATCGGCCTTGAGCTCGGCCGCGTAGCGCTGCAGCACGGCGACATCGTCGTGCCCGGGGTCGAAGCTGATCGAAAGCAGCCTCACGCGGGTATCGGGAGAGCCGGCGGGCGCGGCGCCGATGCGCGCCTGCAGCTGCTGGAAACCGCTGCCCAGCGCTGCGCACACCGCACGGCAGCGCGTGTAGACGAAGTCGACCAGGGTGACGCCGCCGTCGTCGCCCAGCCATTCGGGCAGCGGACGTGCGCCATCGATCCCCGGCCCGACGGCGCGCACCGCCGGCACCGCCACCGGATGGCGGACCACCTCGAGCCGGCGCGCGCCCTCGGCCGTCCAGACGCGGAAACCGTGGGTCAGCCAGCCGCCCGCGAACGCGCACGCCAAGGCCAGGCAAACGGTCGCCACTGCCGTGCGCAGCATCCCACCCCTCGAAAAGCTCAGAACGTGCGAAGGAACCGTAGCGAGCGGCCCGAGGTCGCGCCGAGAAGCGCAGCCGTACCAGGGCCTGTTCGCCCTACGATCGACCCCGCGCCGGGGCCTGGCGAGCCGCCAAACGAGGCGCCGGCGACGCGCGTGGCGGTGCCACGCAAGGAGCCGGCAACGAAGTGTGGCGGCTCGCCAGACCCCCGCCCGAAGGGGGAACCCGAAAACAGCGCCCACCCCGCCGTGCAAATGCACGCCCTGGCCCCCCCACGGCCGCGCTTTGCGCCTTCGATGCGCGCCGCTTTCCGGGTCCCTCGGGGTCGATCGCAGGGTGAACAGGCCCTAGTGTACGGCGAGCATCGCAAGCGCGAGATCGGGCCGCGCAGTAGGTTCATTCGCACGTTCACGTTCAGGCGGCGCGCACCCGGCCCTGACGCACCAGCGGACGCTCATGCAGCTCCGGGGCGCCCCCCGAGGTGGGCGGCCGCAGGATGTCGGCCAGGGTATAGCCGTCGAGCGTGCGCAGGAAGCTGCCGAGCGCCTCGTCGACGATGCTGGTGAGCCGGCAGCTGCCGGTCAGGATGCAGTGGTTGCCGGTGCCCAGGCACTCGGTGAGATAGAAATCGGACTCCATGCTGCGCACCACCGCGCCCAGCCCGATCTTCTCGGGCGGATGCGCCAGCCGCATGCCGCCGCCCTTGCCGCGCACGGTCTCGATCCAGCCGTTCAGGCCGAGCTGGTGGGTGACCTTCATCAGGTGCGCCTCGGAGATCCCGTAGACACGCGCGACCTCGGCGATGGTGCACAGCCGTTCGGGGTGCTGGCCCACGTACATCAGCAGGCGCATCGCATAGTCGGTCATCATGGTCAGGCGCATCTCGTGTCCCCTTTTCTCATTGCCTCGGTCAGTGCCCCCCGCCCGCCAGCGCCCGCAGCTCGGCGCCCCCGGTGAAGGGCGTCGTGCGGGCGTCGGCCTTGCGTGCGGCCTCGAACACCGCCGGCTCGATCGCGTCGGACCGGTTCGACCACTGGCCGCGGACCCACGTGGCGATGGCCGCCAGCTCGGCATCGGCAAGCTGCCCGAAGGCGGGCATGGAACCCTTGTAGGTCACGCCCTTCACCTCGATCTCGCCGCTGACACCGTGCAACAGGATATTCGAAAGTATCCGCGAACTACCATTTACCCATTCCGATCCGTCGAGCGGCGGGAAGACGCCCGGCACCCCCGCGCCGCTGGCCTGGTGGCAGGCCGCGCAGTGCGCGGCGAACAGCGCCTTGCCGTCGGCGCCGCCCGCCGCCACCGCCGGGGCCCCGGTCAGGTCGGCCACCGTGCGCCGGTCGCCGAGCGCGGCGCTGCCGAAGGACTCCGAGAACAGCAGGTAACCCACCCCGAAGAGCACCATGACCAGCGTGACGCCCACCGCGGCGAGCGGGATGGGGCGGATGTACTCCGAAGGTTCGGCGTTCTCGCGACGCTGCGCGCCGGTCTTGGCTCCGGGTTCGTTCAGCATGGCCGCCGCTCCTCAGGGCCTGTCCGCCGCGGGCACGACCGGGTAGGTGTGGACCAGCGACTGCAGGTACCTCACCAGGTCGAGCGCCTCGCGCGTGGCCACCACCACCTTGCCGGGCGGCGCATAGGCCGGCGGCAGGGCCACCACGCGGTCGCCGTCCTCGGCCGCGTCCTTCTGCACGAACAGGAAGGGGTAGGCCGGCATGTTCGACTCCTCGACGTAGGCGCGCGGCTGGTACAGGTGGCCGAGGTGCCAGTCCTCGCTCGGCTGGCGGGCGCCGATGTTGAACAGGTCGGGGCCGGTGCGCATCGTGCCCAGCAGGTGCGGGCGGTCGTACACGTAGTCGGCCGGCACCGAGGCGCGCCCCCAGCCGCGCTCGAAATCGGGCCCGAAGTTGCGGTCGCGCGGCTGCTGGCTGTGGCAGTACACGCAGCCGTTGGAGACGTACAGCTGGCGCCCGCGCGCCTGCTGCTCGGTATACGGCTTGAGCCCCGCCGGCGGCGCGATGTCGCGCACCTGCACGTAGGGCAGCACCACCAGCGCGGCGGTGGCGATGCCCAGCGAAGCCACCGCGCCGGCGGTCAGCTTGATCTCATTTTCCATGGGACAGCTCTCCCCGCGGCAGCCAGAACAGCGCCGCCCCGGTACGCTCCGGGCCGAAGCGCAGGGCCATGGCGAAGAAATGGCCGACGAACACCAGGTGCCCGAGGGTGAGCATCGCGCCGCCGACGCTGCGCCACTGCAGCCAGGGCAGGGTGAGCGTGACCGACTCGATGAAGGGGCGCGAGGCGTCGAGCATCGCCAGCCCCTGCAGCCAGCCGCCGATCGACAGCGGGATCACGTAGACCAGCCCGCCGATCGCCGCCAGCCAGAAGTGCAGCGTGATCAGCCGCGGGTAGGGCCACTCCCAGGCCAGCACGCGCGGCATCATGAAGTAGATCGCGCCGAACAGCACCATGGAGACGAAGGCATAGGCGCCCAGGTGGGCGTGCGCCACGGTGAAGTGGGTGAAGTGCGCCACCTGGTTGACGCTGCGCAGCGCCTCGATCGAGCCCTCGACCGAGGAAGCGAAGTACATCAGGCCGCCGTACATCATGAAGCGCAGGGTCGGCGAATGCACCGCCAGGTGCATCCGCCCCCACAGCGTGCCGCCCTGGTTGATGCTGAAGGCGACCACCGGGATCACCATCATCACGCTCTGCACGATCGACAGCGTGGTGAGCCAGCCCGGCACCGGGCCGCCGATCAGGTGGTGGCCGCCCACCTGGGGATAGAAGAAGGCCAGCGTCCAGAAGCCCAGCAGCGACAGGTTGTACGAGACGACCGGGCGCCCGAGCACCTTGGGCAGGAAGTAGTAGATGGCCCCCACGCTCACCGGTGTGAACCACAGGCCGAGCACGTTGTGGCCGAACCACCAGTTGGTGGTGGCCTGCTGCACGCCGAAATGCACGCCCGGCAGGTTGCCGACCAGGAACAGCACAGCGATCCACAGCAGCGCGGCGACGCAGTACCAGACGCTCACGTACAGGTGCTCGACCTTGCGGTTCACCAGCGTGAACAGCGCCGGCAGGATCACCAGCGCGAAGCCGGCGAAGATGAACACGTCGATCTGCCAGGGGATCTCGAGGAACTCCATCCCGTCGGACCAGCCCGCGGCGATCGCGCCCAGCCCCGAGGCCACGCCGGCATTCAGGAAGGTGCCGCCCAGCATCGCCCAGCCCGCCCCCACCAGGCGCGTACGCAGCAGGCGCGGCAGCAGCCACAGGATCACCGCCAGGCAGGCGTTGGAAGCCCAGCCGTAGAACACCGCATTGGTGTGCACCGCGCGCAGCCGTCCGAAGGTCAGCCAGGGCTCGCTCACCAGCCAGTCGGGCGCGTGCAGCTTGATCGACGACACCAGCCCGGCCGCCGAGCCGACCAGCAGCCACAGACAGGCGAAGGCCACGAACATGAACACCGGGAAGGCGCTCGAGCGGTCGGCCTCGATACGCTCGTGCACCTCCGCGGAATCGGCGCCCTCGGGCGCTCCGTGGGCGGCCGACGCGGCCTGCTGCAGCTCGCCGCGGGCGCCTTCGGCCAGCGCGGGGTCGTCGATGCGGCCGATCTCGCCGCGCCCGAAGATCACCCCCGCGCCGGCGGGATTTTCCACCAGCAGGCCCTTGCGCAGCGACCAGATGAAGGCGAACAGGCCGAGGATGGACAGGATGAAGGCGCCCAGCAGGCTGAGAATCGCGCTGTCCATCACGCGGCCTTCCGGCTCGCGGAGCGCGCGGCCGCGCGCGGGATCGGTGCGTCACTTGTCATCGTCGGCTCCCCTCCTGTCCAGCAGCGATTGCTTGTCGGCGACCTTGGCCCACTGGTCGGCCTCGGGCAGCGCCGCCTTGGTCTTGGTGATGACCGGCCACTGCGGCGCCAGCTCGGCGTTCAGCGCGACGTACGCCTCCTGCCCGGCCGGTACGTCCTCCTCGGTGGAGATCGCCTCGACCGGACACTCCGGGATGCACACCCCGCAGTCGATGCACTCGTCGGGGTCGATCACCAGCATGTTCTTGCCCTCGCGGAAGGCATCGACCGGGCACACGTCGACGCAGTCGGTGTACTTGCACTTGATGCAGGCTTCGCTCACGACGTGGGTCATGGCGTAATCTCCGGAGATCGGGCAAGAAGATCGATACTATATCTTTCTTCATGACCCGCGCCGCGATCGCCCCGGGAGGCCATGGGGTTGAATCGAGCCCGGGGCTCAACGTCGGGCGACTCCTGGCGGTACAGTGCCGTCCATCGGCATCGGGACGGGAGCAGCCATGCGGGCATACGAGATCCACGGCGACTGGGGACTGGCCAACCTGCGCCTGACGACGCGCCCCGACCCGCAGCCCGGGCCGGGCGAGGTCCTGCTGAGGATGCAGGCCTCCTCGCTCAACTACCGCGACCTGGTCGTGCTCGAGGGCGGCTACGGCAGCTTCACCGGTTCATTGCCCATCGTGCCGCTGTCGGACGGCGCCGGCGAGGTCGTGGCCGTGGGCGACGGCGTGCGCCGGGTGGCGGTCGGCGATCGGGTCTGCCCGATGTTCTTCCGCGACTGGATCGGCGGCGAGCCCGACCTCGCGCGCCTGACGCAGTCGCTCGGCGGCCCGCTCGACGGCACCATGAGCGAGTACATGTGCGTGCCCGAATCGGCCGTCTCGCGGGTGCCGGCGGCGTTCGGCCCCGAGCAGGCGGCCTGCCTGCCCTGCGCCGGCGTGACCGCGTGGCGCGCGCTGGCCGTCCTGGGCGCCACCCGCCCGGGCGAGCACGTGCTGATCCAGGGCTCGGGCGGGGTGGCGCTGTTCGCCCTGCAGTTCGCGCGCCTGTTCGGCGCGCACATCACCGTGATCTCCTCGAGCGACGAGAAGATCGAGCGCCTGCGCGCGATGGGCGCCGACGCCGCGATCAATTACGTGCGCACGCCCGAATGGGCGCGCGCCACGCGCGAGATCACCGGCGGCCGCGGCTACGACCAGATCATCGAGCTCGGCGGCGAGAAGACGCTGCCGCAGTCGCTGCGCTGCATCCGCCCCGGCGGCACCATCTCCATGATCGGCGTGCTCTCGGGCGGCGTCCTGCAGGCCTCGCTGGGGCATATCGTGACGCGCCAGGTGCGCATGCAGGGCATCACGGTAGGCAATCGCGACGACTTCGAGCAGATGTGCCGCGCCATCGAGCAGCACGGCGTGGCGCCGGTGATCGACCGGACGTTCGCCTTCGAGGAGCTGGTGCCTGCTTTCGAGCGGCTGAAGAGCGGGAGGCAGTTCGGCAAGATCTGCATCCGCCAGAACGTGTGAAGGAATTTACGGTTCCTTCACACGTTCTGCCGGTCGTCTATCCGGGGGCGCCCGCGTGTGCCCGCCGCGGTGAGTTGCCGTCCTCGACGGCGCGCCGGTGAAGCTCGACCAAGCGGGAGCGCTGCAGCTTGCCGGTGGCCGTCTGCGGCAGGCTCTCGACCCAGTGCACCCAGCGTGGACGCTTGTGGCCCGGCAGGTCGGCGATGGCCGCCTGCAGGCGCTGGTGCGCCTGCGCCTCGAGGCCCGGCACGGCGATCACGAACGCCGCGATGCCGCCCAGGCCCTCGGCCGTGGTCACGCCCACCGCGGCCAGCGTCTGCAGCGCATCGCCGCAGGCGCCCTGCAAATGCTGCTCGACCCACTGCGTGCTGACCCACTGGCCGGCGACCTTGAGCAGGTCGTCGTTGCGGCCGACGAACTCCAGGCCGTCATCGTGGCGCAGGAACAGGTCGCCGGGTCGGAACGCGCCGTCGTGGAAGGCGTCGCGCTGGTCGTCGGGGCGCTGCCAGTAGCCGGCGGCGACGGCCGGATGCTCGACCAGGATGCGCTGCGGCAGGCCCGTCGAGGCATCCGGGAAGCGCATCTGCGTCAGCGGCGTCGGCCGCAGCCGCCGGCCGTCCTCGCTGTAGAGCATCAGGCACAGCGTCTCGGAGGTGCCGTAGCCCGACCACGGCGCCCTGCCGGTGCGCTCGCGCCACCCGTCGCACAGCACCGGCGGCAGCGCCTCGCCGGCCGAGACGTAGTGGCGCACGCCGCAGCGCGCCAGGCGCTCGGCCACGCCCGCCTGCAGCATGCCGCGATACAGCGTAGGCACGCTGAACAGCAGCGTCGGGCGATGGCGCTCGGCCATGGCCGCGACGCGCTCGGCATTGGGCCACTCCTCGTCGAGGATCACCGTCGCGCCCAGGCGCAGGCCGGCGAAGAAGCTGTTGGCCAGCGCGTAGGCGAAGGTAAGCTTGGAGGTGGCGTAGAGGCGATCGTCGGCACTCGCGCCCAGCAGCTCGCGCGCGAAGGCGTCGCAGGGCGCGGTCACCGTCTGCATGTGGATCACCGCCTTGGGCCGGCCGGTGGTGCCCGAGGTGCTGATCCACAGGGCGGCGTCGTGCGGCCGCCGGGGTACCGGCGCGATAGCCCGCGCCGCGGCGAGCAGTGCGTTCCAGTCGATCGTGCCAGGCACCGATGCCGGGGTGACGACCGCGGGACCGCCCTGCATCGCGCCGGCCATTGCCTGCACGCCGGACGCCAGCGCCGGCGCGACCCAGGCGTAGCGGGCCTGCGATTCGGCGAGGATGGGCGCCAGCTCCGGCAGCGGGACGCGCGGGTTGGCGCCGATCGGCACGCCGCCGGCCCAGATGGCCCCCAGGTAGGCCTCGGTCCATTCGATGCCGTCCGGGGCGAGCACCATCGCGCGATCGTCGGGAGCCAGCCCGGCCGCCTGCCAGGCCTGGGCGGCGCGCGCCACCCGGTCGGCAAGCTCGCCGTAGGTGATCTGCCGCTCGCCGCAGACGATGGCGATGCGCTGTGCATCGCCGCGCTCGAACAGCGCCGCGGCGGCGTTCATTCCGGATTGCATGATGCGGCGCCCCCGTGTGTGCGACCGGGCCGCGCCGCAACGCGGCAGCCGGACAGACGATCACGATGGCGCCGGGCGCCGCGCCTCGTCCATGCGCCAGATCAAGAGATCCTGCCGCGCCGGCCGCGCGTCGCCCAGTGCGCCGGCATCATGCCGAGCAGCGCGCTGTCGCGCCGGACGTAGTGGTGCAGCAGCGCCGCGGCGGCGTGCAGCCCGATGAAGAAGTAGCCGGCCTCGGCCCAGGCCTCGTGGATCTCCTTCAGCGTCCTCCCGGTGGCGCGGTCGGGCGTCACGAAGTCGGGCACGGCGAAGCCGAGCAGCGACCACTGCTTGCCGCCGTAAGCCAGCGCCAGCACGCCCAGCACCGGCAGCGCGAGGAAGGTGACGTACAGCAGTCCATGCGCCAGCCGCGCCGCGACCGCCTGCCAGCGCGGCAACGCCGGCACGATGGCCGGATCGGGACGATGCAGCCGCAGGCCGAGCCGGACCAGCATCAGCACCCATACCAGCACACCGAAGTCGAAGTGCAGCCGCTTCACGATGTCGTGGGCCGCCATTCCCTTGGGGATGAAGCCCTTGGCCTCGATCGCGCCGTAGGCGAGCGCGATCGCCAGCAGGGTCAGCCAGTGCAGGCGGATCTGCCAGCGCGAAAAATGCGCGGGCGCGTCAGTCGTCGTTGCCGTCGTCATGATGGTTACGGAGGTCTTTCGGTCGGAATCGGATCGCAGGATAGGGCCGGGCGGCTGAACCGGAGCTGAATGCAGGGTACGGAGCCGGACACGCGGGGCTCCATGCACGGGACCGAACGCGCGGTCGAACACACGAGGCCGAATGCACGGGGATGGCGCCACCCCGCCGCCTGGGCGAGAATCCCGGGCATTCCGGTTCCGGGCAAGCCATGCGCCAATACGAGAGCGATGTCGTCGTCATCGGAGGGGGGCTGGCCGGCATCGTGGCAGCGCTCGAGCTGCTGTCGGCGGGCAGGCGCGTCACGCTGCTCGATCGCGATGTCGAAGCCAGCTTCGGCGGCCTCGCCCGGGAGAGCTTCGGCGGCATCCTGCTGGTGGGCACGCCCGAGCAGCGGCGCTCGAAGATCCGCGACACGCCCGAGCTGGCGCTGCAGGACTGGCTCGCCTTCGGCGAGTTCGGGCGCGACGAGCGCGCCGAACACTGGCCGCGCCGCTGGGCCGAGGCCTATGTCAACGACAGCCACGACGAGATCTACCAGTGGCTGCGCGCACGCGGCATCCGCTTCCTGCCGCTGCCGCTGTGGGTCGAGCGCGGCTCGTTCGGCGGCGGCAACTCGGTGCCGCGTTGGCACGTCACCTGGGGCACCGGGCAGGTGCTGGCCACGCAGCTGATCGCCGCGCTGCAGGCGCATCCGCGCCGCGCGGCGCTGACGCTCGCCTTCGGCCACCGCGTGGAGGCGCTGCTCGACGAGGGTGGGCGCGTGTGCGGCTGCCACGGCGCCCTCGAGGAGAACGGGGCGCAGCCGGCGGGGCGCGAGGAATTCGTGGCGCGCGCCGGCGCGGTGCTGGTCGCCGCCGGCGGCATCAACGGCAGCCTCGAGCGCGTGCGCCGGCACTGGCACGCCGACTGGGGAACGCCGCCGCCGACCATCCTCAACGGCTCGCACCGCTACGCCGACGGCACCCTGCACGACGCGGTGCAGGCGGTCGGAGGCAACCTCACCTTCCTCGACCGCATGTGGAACTACGCCGCCGGCGTGCACCATTGGAAGCCGCGCAAGCCCGGCCACGGCCTGTCGCTGGTGCCGCCACGCTCGGCGCTGTGGCTGAACTGGCGCGGCGAGCGCATCGGCCCGATGCCGCTGGTCAGCGGCTTCGATACGCGCGAGCTGGTCACCCAGGTCTGCCGGCAGGAGCGCCAGTACTCCTGGCAGGTGCTCAACCGCCGCATCGCGCTCAAGGAGCTGGCGATCTCGGGCGCCGAGTTCAACCCGTCGCTGCGCGAGCGCAGCATCGCCGGCTTCCTACGCGATTCGCTGCTGGGCAACCGCTGGCTGCTCGACGAGGTCACGCGGCACTGCCCCGACGTCGTGACGGCCGCCTCGCTGCCGGAGCTGGTGGCGAAGATGAACGCCCTGCAGGGCGACGAGGCGGTCAGCCTCGAAGCGGTCGGCGCCGCGGTGCGGCGCTACGACGCCGAGATCGAGCGCGGCCCGGCGCTGCACAACGACGAGCAGCTGCGCCGCATCGCGCACCTGCGCCGCTGGCGCGGCGACCGCATGCGCACCTGCCGCTTCCAGAGGATCGACGACCCCGGCGCGCGGCCGCTCATCGCCATCCGCGAGTTCATCATCAGCCGCAAGAGCCTGGGCGGCATCCAGACCGATCTCGACGCGCGCGTGCTCGACACCGTGGGCCGGCCCATCCCCGGCCTGTACGCCGCCGGTGAGGCGGCCGGCTTCGGCGGCGGCGGCATAAACGGGCTGCGCGGCCTCGAGGGCACCTTCCTCGGCGGCTGCATCTACGGCGCGCGCCGCGCCGCGCGGGCGATCGCGCGCTAGATCGACCCGACACCGGCAGATCGACTCGACCCCAATGGGATACGCACCATGAAGAAGACCGCGGCCTGGCTCGCCGTGCATGCGCTGCAGCAGCTCGGCATCCGCTACACCTTCGGCATACCGGGCGTGCACAACACCGAGCTGTACGACGAGCTGAACAACGCCGCGGCGATCACGCCGGTGCTGGTCACCCACGAAGGCTGCGCGGCCTTCATGGCCGACGCGGTGAGCCGCACCGCCGACGACACCATCGGCGCGCTGGCCATCGTGCCGGCGGCCGGCTTCACCCACGCCGCCAGCGGCATCGGCGAGGCGCTGCTCGACGGCATCCCGATGCTGGTGATCACCGGCGGCGTGCGCACCGACACCCCTCAGCGCTTCAAGCTGCACGGGATCGACCAGCTCGAGCTGGCGCGTCCGCTCACCAAGGCGGCATTCCGCATCGAGCGCCACGCCGAGGTGGTGCCGACCCTCTTCGAGGCCTGGCGCATCGCCACCTCCGGCAAGCCCGGACCGGTGCTGGTCGAGATCCCGGTGAACCTGCAGCTGTTCCCGGGCGAAGCCGGCGAGCTGCCGCGCTGGCAGCCCCCGGCCGCGCTCGCGGCGCCCGATGCCGGGCTCGTCGCCGCGGCGGCCGACGTGCTGGCGCATGCCGGCAAGGTCGGCCTGTTCGTCGGCTGGGGCGCGCGCGGCGCAATCGACGAGGTCGCTGCGATCGCCGAGCTGCTGCAGGCTCCGGTGGCCACCACCCTGCAGGGGCTCGGCGCGTTCCCGGCCGACCACCCGCTGCACGCCGGCTTCGGCTTCAGCCCCTCGGCCGTGCCGGCCGCGCGCAACGCCTTTCGCGACTGCGACGCCATGCTCGCCGTGGGCACCGCCTTCGGCGAGATCCCGACCGGAAGCTTCGCCGCCACCGTGCCGGCCGCCCTGGTGCACGTCGACATCGACCCCACGGTGTTCGACGCCAACTACCCGAGCGCGGTGAAGATCGCCGGCGACGCCCGCACCGTCCTGCAGGCGCTGCTCGGCGAGCTGCGCGGCCGCGGCGCGCGCCCTCCCGCCACCGCCCTGGTCGAGGGCATCGCGCGCGACAAGCGCCTCTACCGCGAGCAGTGGCTGGCCCACGACAGCGGCGGGCGCGTCAACCCGGCGCGCTTCTTCGACGAGCTGCGCCGCCAGATGCCCGACGACGCGATCACCGTGCTCGACGACGGCAACCACACCTACCTCGCCGCCGAGCTGTTCCCGATGCGCCGCGGCGGCAGGCTGCTCACGCCCACCGACTTCAACGCCATGGGCTATGCGGTGCCGGCGGCCATCGGCGCCAGGCTCGCGCAGCCCGGCAAGGAGGTGTTCGCCGTGGTCGGCGACGGCTGCTTCATGATGACCTGCATGGAGATCGTCACCGCCGCCGCGCGCGGGCTCGGCATCGTCTACTTCGTCTTCAGCGACGGCGAGCTGTCGCAGATCGCCCAGGCGCAGGAGATCCCTTACGGGCGCAAGCCGTGCACCGCCCTGGGCGCGCTCGATCTCGAAGGCGTGGCGCGCGCCACCGGCGCGGCCTGGGTCGGCATGGAGAGCGACGCGCGCATCGCGGTGGCGATGATCGAGGCGAGGGAGCAGGCCAGGGGCGGCCGCCCGGTGATCGTCGACGTACGCATCGACTATTCGCGCCGCACCGCCTTCACCAGCGGCACCGCGAAATCGACCTTCCGGCGCTTCCCGCTGTCGCAGCGCATGCGCTTCGCGGCGCGCGCGCTCGGGCGCAGGACGACGGGCTAGGATCGTGAGATTGAAATTCTCATACAAGAATTCTGGATGCTCATAAGGATGTCATCGGCAGATTTGGTCCAGACGAACGGCGGCTTTGGGTCAGCGTTATGTGCGTCCAGACAGATAATGGCGGATTGTCTGCTCGAGTTAGCGCATGGAGCGATGCGCGCCGCGCCGGATGTATTTGTCGGTGAGCGTGGCGAACCAGCGCTCGACTTGGCTCGGCCAGGAGGTCAAAGTCGGCGTGACGCGAGGAACCCGCTGGCGCGACGGCGCCGGCGCAATTGCCAGATGACCTCGCACGTGGCGATGTCGAGCGCCGAAAACAGCGTCGTGGAGCCAAGGCGCATATAGTCACGTGGCACCGATCGGGCACGTCGAGGATCGGATCACATGAAGCGTCACTGTTTTGATTGACTTGGCATCGAACGTTGAATTCATGAAAACTGACTAGTCATCATGCTCACACACCTGCGAATCCGAAACTTCAAGGCCTGGAAAGACACCGGCCCCATCCGCCTGGCTCCTTTGACCGTCATTTTCGGTGCCAACAGCGCCGGCAAGAGCAGCCTGGGGCACTTGTTGCTGGCTTTGCAGCAGACAGCGCAATCAACGGATCGCCGACGAGCCCTGCATCTGGGCGACAGCACCACGCTCATTGACCTTGGAACCTTCTCCGACTGCCTCCATGGGCACGACCTCCAGTCCGCACTCGAGTTTGAGCTGGGCTGGGAGCTTTCGGGCACACTGAACGTGCTCGACCCATTGACCACCCGGCGCTACGAAGGCGATGGTATGCGCTTGGACGTGCGCCTTGCTGCAGGCAAGGCCGGTCAGCCGGAAGTCGCACGCATGCAGTACCTGTTGCGCCAGAACAGCGACGACGTACTCGATGTCACGCTGGAGCGCGATGCTCAACGCAGGCTCAAACTCAGCTCGAAGCACTATGACTTCAAGATGGCCGACGGCAGGAAATGGCCGCTGGAAGAGCCAGAAAAGTTCTATCGACTGTCGGACATCAGCATGGCCCGTTTCAAGAATGCTGGGTTCATGACCGATTTCGCGCTGGCGACCGAGTCGATGCTAGCGAGCCTTTCGTACCTTGGGCCTTTGCGCAAGCCGCCCGAGCGGATCTATCAATGGTCCGGCGATACACCTTCGAGCGTAGGACAGATGGGGGAGTACGCCATTGCCGCCCTCCTCGCGGCGCAGGCCGAGGGGCGCAAGATGAATCGTGGTCCGAAGAAGGCCACTCATGAGTTCATGCCGTTCATTGCGGCCTGGTTGAAGGATCTGGGTGTCATCCAAGACTTCTCGGTTCGTCCTGTCGCCAAGGGCCGTAAAGAGTACGAAGTGCTGGTGCGTACGCATACTCATGCGCCGGAAGTGAAGATCACCGATGTGGGTTTTGGTATCTCACAGGTGTTGCCCGCGCTTGTTCAGGCCTTCTATTGCCCCCCCGACTCCACGGTGTGGATGGAGCAGCCGGAAATTCACCTCCATCCGCAAGTTCAATCGGCGCTCGCGGATGTCTTCATCTCCGCCATCCAGTCACGTGAGAGCGGCCGGGCACGGCATGTCCAATTGATTGTGGAGAGCCACTCGGAGCACTTCCTCAATCGCCTGCAGCGTCGCGTGGCCGAGTGTTTGGTTTCCTCGAAAGACGTTGCGGTTTACTTCTGCAGGAACACACGCTCTGGCACGGAACTGGAACCGCTGCGACTGAACACATTCGGCGAGATCGAGAACTGGCCGGTCAATTTCTTTGGCGACGAGATGGAAGATATCGCCGCACGTACGAAAGCAGCCATGCAGCGCAAGCGGGGGTTGTCGCAGGAATCGAAATCGTGAGGGCCGTAATCGATACCAATGTCCTGCTGGTTGCCAATGGTCGACATGATGACGTCTCCCCCGATTGCGTGGATGCCTGCGTGGATGGGCTGCGGGCGATGCAGAGATCCGGTATCGTCGTTATCGACGATGGCTTTCGCATCCTTGGCGAGTACCAGCACAAGACCCGGTTAAAGCCGCCTAAGGGCGTCGGCGATGTGTTCCTCAAATGGTTGTTGCGCGAAGCGACCGGCGGTCGGCGTGTCGAACTGGTGAGCCTCACTGAGCAAGCCGAGTACCATTACGCCGAATTTCCGGATCCCGGACTCGAATCAAAGTTCGACGCGTCCGATCGGATGTTTGCTGCGGTGGCCCACGCCCATGCCGAGAAGCCGGAGATATGGCAGGCAGCAGACTGCAAGTGGTTGGATTGGTGGCAGGCGCTACGCGCCCATGGCGTAATGGTGAAGTTCCTTTGCCCGAACGACGCGCGCACGTTCTATCAGAGGAAATTTCCGAAACATCCTGAACCAACCCTCCCGGACGCATGAGCAGCGCTGACTTCTTTCGCTTTCCCCATACCCACCATATCGCCTGGCTGGGCGAAGGCACGCCACGCGACGACAAGGTGCTCTCACTCGCCGAGGTGCGGGCGTTGCTGGACGGTCCGGTCGTGGTGGAAGAGAAGTTGGACGGTGCCAACCTCGGCTTTTCGATCGGCACGGACAGTCGCTTGCGTGCCCAGAACCGCGGCCAGTACCTGACCGAGCCCTACGCAGGGCAGTTCCAGCGCCTGCCCGAATGGATGGCGCTGCATAAAGATGGTCTTGCCGCAGCGCTGAGCGACCATCGCATCGCCTTCGGAGAATGGTGCGCTGTGCGGCACTCGCTGGACTATCCGGCGTTGCCGGACTGGTGGTTGCTGTTCGACGTATACGACCGCCGCGAGCGAAAGTTCTGGAGCACTCGCCGCCGCGATGCGCTGGCGAAAACACTGAACTTGGCAACGGTTCCGCGCTTGGCCGAAGGGAAACAGACCGTGGCTTCACTCAAGCAATTGGTCGCCGCGGAGCACAGCCGCTTCCGCGACGGTGCACTGGAAGGTGTGGTAGTGCGTCGCGAAAACGATGACTGGCTGCTGACCCGCGGCAAATTGGTGCGTGCAGACTTCACTCAGATCGACACGCATTGGCGCAGCCGCAAGCTGGAGTGGAACCAGGTACGCTGGGCTGGACTCCAGGTGGAACAATGACAGCAGCACTGCCGCCGCTCATCGCCAAGGCGCTTGCCAACGCCGGCGACCTGGTCCATAAGCTCGGCCACGCTCCGTACTTCGCCTGACACCGTCAGCTCGTCTTCGTCGCGTCTCGTTGACCCGATCATGGGCCGCGAAAGATTGTTGCTCGTAGAGTTGATGGCGGGTCAGAGATACGGGGCATTAAGATTTGCCCAGGCGGCGAACTCACTTCCGCACCCATCGCTCAGATGCCGCCCCACACCTCGCGCGCGGTCTCGATCACCAGCGCGAGCTTGGCGCGCTGCGCTTCCACCGCGATGTCGTTGCCGTGCACCGTGGAGGAGAACCCGCACTGCGGCGACAGGCACAGCTGCTCGAGCGGCGCGTACTGCGTGGCCTCCTCGATGCGGCGCTTGAGCACGTCCTTCGATTCGAGCTTGTCGAACTTGGTGGTCACCAAGCCCAGCACCACCGTCTTGCCCTTGGGCAGGAAGCGCAGCGGCTTGAAGTCGCCCGAGCGCTGGTCGTCGTACTCGAGAAAGTAGGCGTCGACGTCCATCTCCGAGAGCAGCGCCTGGGCCACCGGCTCGTAGCTGCCCTGCGCGGCCCAGTGGCTCTGGAAGTTGCCGCGGCACAGGTGCACCGCCAGGGTCATGCCGGCGGGCTTGCGCGCCACCACGCGGTTGATGAACTTCGCATAGCGGTGCGGCAGCTCGTCGGGGTCGTCGCCGCGCTGGCGCGCCGCCTCGCGCATCTTGTCGTCGCACAGGTAGGCGAGGTTGGTGTCGTCCATCTGCACGTAGCGGCAGCCGGCGTCGAACAGCGACTTCAGCTCGTCGCCGTAGGCACGCGCCACGTCCTCGTAGAAGTCGGGCTCGAGCTCGGGGTAGTGCTCGCGGCTGATGCCGGCGCGCCCGCCGCGGAAGTGCAGCATGGTCGGCGACGGAATCGTGACTTTCGGGGTGAGGCCCGGCGAGACCTGACTCTTGAGGTACTCGAAGTCGGCGCGCTGGATGTCCTTCACGTGGCGGACCTTGTCGACCACGCGCATCACCGGCGGGGCGAGCTCCTCGGTGCCGTCGGGCTTCTTCACCATCACCGGCAGGTCGGTCTGCACGCCGCCGAGCTGCTGCAGGAAATCGATGTGGAAATAGGTCCGGCGGAACTCCCCGTCGGTGATGCTGCGCAGGCCCACGTCCTCCTGGAACCTGACGATCTCGGTGATGGCCTTGTCCTCCACCGCGCGCAACTGCCCGGCCGTGATCTCGCCCTTGGCGGCGCGCTCGCGGGCCTCGAGCAGGTACTTCGGCCGCAGGAAGCTGCCGACGTGATCGGCGCGAAAGGGCGGAGTGGTGCGGGCGCTCATCGTGATGCTCCTCGGATCGGGACGAGATGCCAAGCGTAGCGAAAAACCGCTCCGGGAGTGCGAATGAACCCGGCGCGCTCGTTCGCTCCTGCTCAAGGCGCGGCGGAGTCGCGTCGCGGCAGCGCCTGCGCCTGCTCGCCCTGCTCGGCGCGCCGCTGGCGGCGCAGCGCCGCGGCCTTCGTGAGCCAGGCCAGGCCGAACCAGACGGAGAGCACGGCCACCGGCCAGGCGACCACCGCGGGCCAGACCACGCCGATGCCGCCGAGCGCGATGGCCGCGACGCCGAGGCGGGCGATCAGGCCGGCCTCGGTGGGCACCAGCACGCGCCGGTTGGTCAGGGCCGCGCCGAGGGCGCTGCCGACGCTCACCGCTCCGGCCGCGGCGCGACCGGCGCTGCCCGAGTGGGCGCGGCGCACCGGCAAGGGATTGCGGCGCCCGCTGCGGCGCACGCGGTTGTGGTGCGTGAGCACGATCTCGGTCGAGCGCTCGAGGTCGCGCTCGTACTGCCCGGCCATCCAGGCTCCGATGCCGGCGTCCTCGATGGCCACGTCGAGCTCGTAGTTCTGCATCCAGCTCGCGATGTTCAGGTTGGTCGAGCCGATGCGCGACCACACGCCGTCGGCCACGGCGGTCTTGGCGTGCAGCATCGTGCCGTTCCACTCGAACACGCGCACGCCCGCCTCGAGCAGGGGACGGTAGCCGGCGCGCGAAAGCGGCGAGAGCGCCGGGATGTCGGAAGCGCCTGGCACCAGCAGGCGCACGTCCACCCCGTCGCGCGCGGCCGCCGCCAGCGCCTGCACGTAGGGTGCGCTGCCGACGAAGTAGGCATCGGTGAGCCACAGGTGCTGGCGCGCGAGAGAGGCGATGGAGAGGTCGAGCCGGAACGTGCCGGTGGCGCTCGGCGCGCCGGCCACCACGCGCAGCCGGATGTCGCCCTGGCGTGCCATGTCCTGCGGCGGCGAAGGCGCCAGGGGCGTGCCGCCGCAGGCCTCCCATGCCTGCGCGAAGGCGCTCTCGAGCGCGGCCACCGCGGGGCCGCGGATCTCCACGCCGGTGTCGCGCCAGGGCTCGAGCCGGCGCGCCGGGTTGCCCCACCACTTGGCGCTCACGCACAGCCCGCTCACGAAGCCGACGCTGCCGTCGACCACGATGGTCTTGCGATGGTCGCGCGACAGCCAGCCGAACGGGCTCGCGAAGCGCAGCGGATTGAACAGCCGCACCTGGGCCCCCGCGGCGCGCAGCGTGCGCCACAGCGCGCCCGAACGCCACGATCCCAGCCAGTCGCACAGCACGAACACCTGCACGCCGGCGCGCGCCCTGGCCGCCAGCCGCTCGGCGAAGGCGCGCCCGACCGGGTCGTCCTCGAAGATGTACATCTCGAACAGGATCAGGCGCCGGGCGGCATCGATCGCCTGCTCCCACGCGGGGAAGTTCTCCTGCGCATCGAGCAGCACGCGCACCGCGTTGCCGTCGATGGGATCGGCGCCGGCCGCCCGCAGGAAGGCGCGCTCGGCGAAGGCGCGCTGCGCGGCCGCCGGCGCGGGACGGCTCGAAGCGGCTGGAGTCGGGGAATCGGGCATCACGCGTCACCGGTGCGCGCTGCCGCACCGGCCTGCGCGCTGCGGACAGGGCTGTCCTTGGCTACAGTAACATGGCCCGCACACGAAGGCGCCATGAAGGCACCCTATGAAGGCACCATAAGGGCGCCGCGAGGATACCTGCGAGGCCGATGCCGAGGCCGACGACGAATCCGGAGGGCGGTGCCGCTCCCCTGAGCGAGCGGCATGCCCGGCGCGCGGCCATGCTCGTGCGCATGGCCATGCCCGTCCTGTGCCTGGCGATGGCCCTGCTGTGGCTGCTGCCCGGGCAATTCGGCCGCAGCCCGTGGAAAGCCGACGAGGGCTACACCTTCGGGGTCGTCTACTCGATGCTCGCCGACGGGCACTGGCTGGTCCCGACGCTCGCCGGCGAGCCATTCATGGAGAAGCCGCCGCTCGTCTACTGGCTGGGTGCCGGGTTCGCCGACGCGCTGCGGGGCGTGCTGCCCCTGCACGAAGGCGCGCGCATGGCCAGCGTCGCCTGCGCCGTCGCCGCCTTCGGATTCACCTGGCTCGCGGCCCGCGAGATCGATCGCGACGACGGACCGCCATGCGCCCCGCTGATCCTCGCCGGCTGCCCGGCCTGGCTCTACGCCAGCCGCTTCCTCGTGTGCGACGTCGGCCTGCTCGCCTTCCAGGCGGTTGCCGCCTACGGGCTGCTGCGGCTGCTGCGCCGCGGTGACGCGATCGGCGCCGCCTGGCTCGCGACCGGGCTCGGCGCCGCCTTCATGACCAAGGGCTTCGTCTCGCCGGCGGCCAACGGCATCGGCCTGCTCCTGCTGGGCGCCGATGCGCGTTTCCGCTCGGTGCTGACGCGGCGCAACCTGGCGGTGTTCGTGCTGGCCGCGGCGCCCTGGTTCGCCGCCTGGCCGGCCGCGCTCGCCTGGACTTCCCCGCAGCTGCTCGGGCAGTGGTTCTGGGTCGACAACGTCGGGCGCTTCCTCGGACTGAACGACCTCAGCCCGTCGAAATCGTGGCGGCTGCTGCTCGAGGCGCCGCTGCTGCTCTCGCCCGCCCTGCCCGTGGCCCTGCTCGCCGCGGCGCAGCGGGGCCGCGCGATGCTCGCTTCACCGGCTCGCGGCGCATGGGCCATGGTCGCGGGATGGGCATTGGTGCTGGGCGCCTCGGCGCAGGTGCGCAGCGTCTACTTCCTGCCCATGCTGGTGCCGCTCGCGCTGCTGGCGGGCCGCTGCCGGCGACCGGCAGCCGATCCGTCGGCGGCCGACCCGCCGGTCATCGCCGGCCAGGCCGCAGGCCCAGCCACGGGCCGGGCCATGATCGCGCTCGCCATCCTCGGGCTGGCGGCATTGGCGGCGCTCGATCGCATTCCGTCGTCCATGGTCCGGCGCGCCGACCTGCGCATCGTGCTGGAAAGCGGCGCGCAGCCGGGGCTGATCGCCGCCGCCGTCGTGGCGCTGGCTGCCTTCCTCGTCCTGCGCGGCCGCTTGGCGTCCTTGCGATCCCCCGCGGTCACCTGGGCCGTGTGCCTGACGGTGTGGTGGGCGGCGTTCGTGGGGACGTTCGAACGCGGCCTGGAGCGCACCACCGGCTTCGCCGAGCCCTACACCGAGCTGGCCCGCCTGCTTCCCCGCGACGGCTGCGTGGCCAGCATCGGCCTCGGCGAGAGCGAGCGCGGGCTGCTGCACTACTACGCCGGCCTCGAGACGATTCGCATCGAACGCGCGCCCCAGACAGCCGCAACGTGCCGCTACCTGCTGCGCCAGCATCGCGGCAGCGGACCGGCGACCGAAGGCGCGGATCGCTGGCCCCGGCTGCTCGGCAGCTTCGCGCGTCCCGGCGACACGGCGCTGCGCTTCGATCTGCTGGCGAATCGGTGATCGGGACGCGCCCGTGCCCGCTCCGGGGCCTCTTCACCCTGCGATCGTGTACCCGCACTACCGCGGGCTGACTCCCGGGGGAGGCGGGGGCGGCGCGCCCAGCGGGGGCGGAGGTGGCTGCTGCGCCCTGGCCGGCGGAGCCACGGTGCCCGGAGCCGCCTCCGAGTAGTACGGCTGCTGGTAGGCGCGGCCCATCTGCCCCGATACCGGCACCCGGTGCCCCTTGGCGTACATGCACTGGATGTAGGCGTGGTCGTAGCGCCGCTGCGAGCCGTAGGCCGAGGACTGGCCCGCATCTGCACCCGCCGCGCTTCCCACGATCAGCCCGGTGCCGGCCCCGACGCCGGCCCCGCGCGATCCGCCGATGGCCACGCCGGCGAGCGCGCCCACCGCGGTGCCGATGGCGGCGCTGCGTACGCCGCTCTGCTCCGAGGCCGCCTGCGCCGACTGCCCGCCGATCTGGACCATCGCGAAATCACGGCACGACAGGTCGTCGGAACGGAACTGGTCGAAGGTCTTGCCGGTGCCCGGCAGCACCAGCACGCTCGGCCCGCTGGGCACCGTCGCGCAGGCTGCCAGCGCGCCGGCGAGAACGGCCGCCAGACCCAGGCGAACGAAAGCTTTCTTCATGGTCATCCCTCCGCGGCCACTTGCGGCGTTCACTGCGGCTGCACCGGCTGCCAACCGCCCGGGCACTGCTGCACCGTGGGATAGTAACCCTGCGGGTCGTTGCACCAGTACCAGTAGCCCGACGCCGCCTGCGCGGGCGCCTGCTCGATGTACGTGGGAGGAGTCGCCGGCACCGTGACCACCGGCGGCGCATAGTAGGGCCAGCCGTACGAGTACCAGAACGGGTCGTAGAACGGCCCCGGCCCGATGAAGACCCTGGCGCCGTAGTGCGGGTAGTAGCGGTGCCCGCCCCAGTAGTGGTGCACACCGACCACCGGCGTGCCGATGCCCACCGTGACATGGCCACGGACGCGGCCATCGCCGCGATCGGCCCACGCGGTGCCGCCCGCCAGCGCCGCCAGCGCGACGGCGATCAGCGCCTTGCTCGTTCGGGAGATCATGCCAGCACTCCTGCATCTCGGCACCGACGGGACAGCCTTGCGCCCCTGGGCCGAATTTAACTTATTTATAACGCACGGCCGCCCCGGCGGTGGACAGGCTGCCGACCGGCCGGACCACGCCGGGGCCATGCGAGGAGCCCGGCGGCGCAGGCTCGATTCGACCCCGACGGACTTAGAATGCATGCCACCTGCGCCCGCCAGGAGCCGACATGCGCCTGACCCCCGATACCGCCAGCCAGTTCGTGCTCTCGCGCGTCGGCCACGAATTCGCGCAGGACCCCTACCCCGACTTCGCCGTGCTGCGCGAGCACGCGCCGCTGTGCCGCCAGCCCGACGGCTCGATCCTGCTCACCCGCTACGACGACGTGCGCACGGCGCTCACCGACGCGGCGCGCTTTTCCTCCGACAAGCGGGTCGACTTCAAGCCGAAGTTCGGCGACAGCCCGCTCTACGAGCACCACACCACCTCGCTGGTGTTCAACGACCCGCCCTACCACACGCGGGTGCGCAAGCTGCTGCAGCCGTTCTTCGCCGTGCAGACGCTGCGCCAGATGGAGCAGGGCGTGGCGCGCATGGTCGACGAGCTGCTCGACGTGGCCGCCGAGAAACGCGTCATCGACATCATGAGCGAGTTCGCCCTGGCGATCCCGCTCAACCTGGTGGGCGACCTGCTCGGCGTGCCCCGGGGCGAGCGCGAGCCACTGCGCACCTGGGCCGGCCTCATCCTCGGCGGCCTCGAGCCGGTGCGCACGCCCGAGCAGCTGGCCGCCGGCAACCGCGCCGTGGAGGAATTCAAGGCCTACCTGGGCGAGCTCATCGCCCGCAAGCGCGCCCATCCCTCGCGCAACGCCGAGACCGACATCCTGTGGGCGCTGATCCAGTCGGCCGACGCCGGCGGCGGCCTCACCGAGCTGGAGATCATCCACAACTCCATCTTCCTGCTCAACGCCGGGCACGACACCACCACTAGCCTCATCTCCAACGGCATGGACCTGCTGCTGCGCTTCCCGGAGCAGCTCGAGCGGCTCAGGCAAGACCGTTCGCTGCTCAAGCCCGCGGTCGAGGAGATGCTGCGCTTCGAGAGCCCGCTGCAGATCGGCAACCGGCGCCCGACCGTCGAGGTCGCGATCCAGGGCGAGACGGTGCCGGCGGGCACGTTCTTCCACCTCGCCATCGCCGCGGCCAACCGCGATCCGCGCCAGTTCGACCATCCCGACGTCTTCGACGTCGCCCGCGAGCCGAACAAGCACGTGGCCTTCGGCCACGGCATCCATTTCTGCGCCGGCAACGCGGTGGCGCGCATGGAGGCTCAGGTCGCCTTCGCCAAGCTGATCGAGCGCTTCCCGCGCATCCGCCGCGCCGGCCCGACGGTGCGCCCCGACCGTTCGCGCTTCAGGGTGGTCGACGAGCTGAAGGTCGAGCTGGTGGCCTGAAGCGGCGGAGCGCGGGTGTCGTCGCGACCAGCGAATCAGGCCCCGTGGCGTGCCCAGAACTCTGAGGGGGTGAGGATGGGGTACTGATTCGCCAGCGCCAGCAAGTCCTTGTCGCCGGTGATCAGATAGTCGGCCTTCGCCGCCGAAAGCGTGAGCAACACGGGCTGGTCGGCAGGGTCGCGCAGGGTCGCATCCTGCGTGCCCTCGGGCTCGACGACATCGGCCAGAAACATGAAGCTGTCGGCCAGGTCGCGGATTTCCGCGGGCGTCATGCGAATCCGCGGCAAGCGGGGCAACACCCTGACCAATTCGTCCAGGATGTAGCGCGACAACACCACCTCCAGGCTGCCTTGGCGCCAGGCGGTGACGATACGGCCCGGCACGCTACCCGGGTAGGCCAGGCCCGATACCAACACGTTGGTATCGAGCACAACGCGCAATCCCAGCATCAGCGTGGCTTGCGCTCGGCCGCCACCGCCGCGTCGATCTCGGCCAGACCTTCCTCGACCGACAGATCAGAATACGCTTGGGCAATCCGATTGCTCAGCTGGTCGAAGCGCTCCCGCATGCGCCGGATGCGGGCGAACAGTTCGGCATCCACCAGAGCAGCTACCGGCTTTCCATCCTTGTTGATGACGATGCTGTCGTTGCGGTACTGCACCTGGTTGAGCATCTCGCCCAAGTTCTGCCGGAAGTTCACGGCACTGACTTCGGTGATCATGGTGTTTAGATGGTCATAATGATCGATATGACCATTATCATTAGAATTCGGTATGGTGTCCAGCCGCGGGGGGTACGTGATCGATGCTCGCCCCCTACAGCCGGTCACAGTTCGACGTCGGTAGAATGCGACGCTTCTGCCCTCCGCCATGACTCCCACCTCCCCCGAACCCGCCGCACTGCCCGTGGTCGTCGTCGGGGCCGGCCTCGGGGGGCTCGCCGTCGCGCTCGAGTTAGCTGACCACCGGCCGGTGGTGGTCCTGGCCAAGCGCGACTTGGAAGAGGCCGCCACCGCCTGGGCGCAGGGCGGCATCGTCGGCGTGCTGGGCAGCGACGACAGCGTGGACAGTCACGTGCGCGACACCCGCGACGCCGGCGGCGGGCTGGTCGACGAGGCGGCGGCGCGCTTCATCGCCGAGCGCAGCGGCCAGGCCATCGAGTGGTTGGTCGAGCGCGGCGTGGCCTTCTCGCCCGATCCGGCGGGGCCGCTCGGCCTGCACCTGACGCGCGAAGGCGGCCATGCGGTGCGGCGCATCGCACACGCGGCCGACGCCACCGGCAAGGCGATCCACGCGGCGTTGCTCGAGCGGGCGCGGCGCCACCCGCGCATCGCCCTGCGCGAACGCTGGATGGCCGTCGACGTGGTCACCACGCGCCACCTGCAGCGCGACGAGGCGCCGCGCTGCTACGGCGTCTACGCGCTCGACATCGATCACCAGCGGGTCGAGACGCTGCCCGCGGCAGCAGTGGTGCTGGCCACCGGTGGGGTGGGCAAGGTCTACCGCTACACCAGCAATCCCGACACCGCCACCGGCGACGGCGTGGCCATGGCGTGGCGCGCCGGCTGCCGCGTCGGCAACATGGAGTTCATCCAGTTCCATCCGACCTGCCTGTACCACCCGCAGGAGCGCAGCTTCCTGATTACCGAGGCGATGCGCGGCGAGGGCGCGCAGCTGAAGCTGCCCGACGGCACGCGCTTCATGCAGGCGCACGACGAGCGGCTCGAACTGGCGCCGCGCGACGTGGTCGCGCGCGCCATCGACTTCGAGATGAAGCGGCTCGGGCTCGACTACGTGCTGCTCGACGCCACCCACCTGGGCGAGACGTTCCTGAAGGCGCACTTCCCGACCATCCATGCGCGCTGCCTGGCGCTGGGCATCGACATCGCGCGCACGCCGATCCCGGTCGTGCCGGCGGCGCACTACACCTGCGGCGGCGTGGTCACCGACCTCGCGGGCCGCACCGACCTGCCGGGCCTGTATGCGGTGGGCGAAGCCGCCTACACCGGGCTGCACGGCGCCAACCGGCTGGCCAGCAACTCGCTGCTCGAATGCGTGGTGCTCGGCCGCTCCTGCGCGGCCGACGTGCTGCAGCACGTGCGCGGATTCACGCACGCGGCCGCGCTGCCGCCGTGGGACGAGAGCCAGGTCGAGAACGCCGACGAGCAGGTGGTGATCGCGCACAACTGGGACGAGCTCCGCCTGCTGATGTGGAACTACGTCGGCATCGTGCGCACGACGCGGCGGCTCGAACGCGCGCTGCACCGCATCCGCCTGCTCGAGGCGGAGATCGACGACTACTACGCCAACTTCCGCGTCAGCCGCGACCTGCTCGAGCTGCGCAACCTGGTCGATTGCGCCGGGCTGATCGTCGAATCGGCCCTGCGCCGCCGCGAGAGCCGCGGCCTGCACTACAGCCGTGATTTCCCGCTGACCCTGCCGGTGGGCTTTCCCACCGTGCTGGTGCGCGACGCGAAGGGGGGCACGCTGGACCTCGCTGGCTGAAGCTTCCTCCGGATCCCGCCACGCGTCACGGCGCAGCGACGGGGATCAGGGCCTGTTCACCCCACGGCCGCGTCAGGGCCGCTCGAGCAGCCGCAGCGAGAAGTCGACCGCGGCCACGTCCTTGGTCAGCTTGCCGACCGAGATGCGGTCGACGCCGGTCAGCGCGATCTCGCGCAGCCGCTCGAACGTGACGCCGCCGGAGACTTCCAGCAGCGCGCGCCCGCGCGTGAGCGCGACCGCCTCGCGCATCGCGGCGAGATCGAAGTTGTCGAGCAGCACGCTGGTCGCGCCGGCGTCCAGCGCCTCCTGGAGCTGGGCGATCGACTCGACCTCGATCTGGATCTGGATCTGGACCCCTGCGCCGAGCGCCATGGCGTTGCGCAGCGCGGCGCCTACCCCGCCGGCCGCGGCGATGTGGTTCTCCTTGATCAGGATGCCGTCCCACAGCGCGAGCCGGTGATTGGTCCCGCCGCCGGCGCGCACCGCGTACTTCTGCGCCTGGCGCAGCCCCGGCAGCGTCTTGCGCGTGTCGAGCACCACGCAGCCGCGCGGATTGGGCGACGCGCCTTCGATCGCCCGAACGTAGGCGCGCGTGACGGTGGCCGTGCCCGACAGCAGCTGCAGGAAGTTGAGCGCCGGCCGCTCGGCCGACAGCAGCGCGCGCGCCTCGGCCTCGATGTCGCACACGGTGGAGCCGGCCGTCATCGCATCGCCGTCGGCCCAGGCCCAGTCGATGCGGGCCGCCGGATCGAGCGTGCGCAGGCAGCCGTCGAACCAGTCGCGCCCGGCCAGCACCGCCGGCTCGCGCACGACCACGCGCGCACGCACGCGGCGGCCGGCCGGCACCAGCATCGCGGTCCAGTCGCCGCGGCCGATGTCTTCGGCGAGCGCATCGCGCACGTTGCGGGCGCGGGCTTCTTCGAGGGATTCGTTGCGATCGAACATGGCGCCGGGCGACGGATGGAGACGACGGAAGCGGAGCGCAGGGAACGGATCGGCGGGATCGGGCCGCGCGGCGTCAAGCCGCGCCGATGTTCGGCACGAAGCCGCTCGCGGGGCGGGCGGTCGATGCCGGGTTCTTCGCGACGAAGTCGAGCATGCGCTCGATGCAGCCCAGCGCCTGCGTGCGAACCGGCTCGTCGACGCGGATCTCGCCGCTGCCGGTCTCGAGACATTGCACCAAGCCCACGAGCCCGTTCATCGCCATCCAAGGGCAATGCGCGCAGCTCTTGCAGGTGGCGCTGTTGCCCGCGGTGGGCGCCTCGATGAGCGTCTTGCCGGGCGCGAGCTGGCGCATGCGGTGGAACAGGCCGCGGTCGGTGGCGACGATGTACTCGCGGGCGTCGCCCTCCACCACCGCCCGCAGCAGCTGCGAGGTGGAGCCCACCACGTCGGCCTGCGCGATCACGCTCTGCGGCGATTCGGGGTGCACCAGCACCATGGCGCCCGGATGCTTCTCGCGCAGCAGCTCCAGCTCCACGCCCTTGAACTCGTCGTGCACGATGCACTCGCCGTTCCACAGCAGCATGTCGGCGCCGGTCTGCTCCTGGATATAGCGCCCGAGATGGCGGTCGGGCGCCCACAGGATCTTCTCGCCGCGCGCGGCGAGATGGCCGACGATGGCCAGCGCGCACGAGCTGGTGACCATCCAGTCGGCGCGCGCCTTGACCGCCGCGCTGGTGTTCGCGTAGACGACCACGCTGCGATCGGGATGCGCGTCGCAGAAGCGGGCGAAGTCATCGGCCGGGCAGCCGAGATCGAGTGAGCAGGTGGCGTCGAGGTCCGGCATCAGCACCCGCTTGTGCGGCGACAGGATCTTCGCCGTCTCGCCCATGAAGCGCACGCCGGCCACCGCCAGCGTGGTGGCCGGATGATCGCGGCCGAAGCGCGCCATCTCCAGCGAATCGGCGACGCAGCCGCCGGTCTCGAGGGCCAGGTCCTGCAGGTCACCGTCGACGTAGTAGTGCGCGACCAGCACCGCGTCGTGCGCCTTCAGCAGCTGCGCGGCGCGCGTGCGCAGCTCGGTGCGCTGCGCCGGGCTCAGCGGTTCGGGCACCTTGGCCCAGGCGCGCATCGTGCAGCTGTCGCCGCTGGCGTCCTGGCGGGTGTAGTCGAAAAGCTGTTGGGTCATGGCGGGCAATGCGCGCGTACTGCGTCGCGGAAAATGCGACATGGTAATTGAATCATGCTCGATCCCGCAGGCGGAGTACAGGCCGGCAAACGCAACCGGAGCGTAGCGGTCGGGACCTCGGCCCCAGGGCTTCGCACGCGCTGCATGCGGCCCGCCGAAATCCGGGGCGTGGGCCACGGTGCCTGCATCCGGCCGGGCCTCGACAATTCCCTCACGTCATCCGACGCAACCCCTGTCGAGGAGCCGCCATGCAAGCCACTGCCTTTTCCGCCACGAGCTGGAGTGGGCCCGCGAGGACGGCAAGCTCTCGAAGGCCCAGCGCGATGCCGCCGTCGACGACCTGATCGCGCTCGTGGTCGGCGTCGACGGCATCCTCCAGACACAGGCCGGGTCCGACGCCGCCTATTTCCTGCGGCAGACCGGCATGGCGGGCGACACGGCCCGGGCCGCCTCGGTCGGCGCCACGTTGCTCAAGGCCTATCGCTGGCAGTACATCGTGTCCGGCGCGCTCGAGCCGCGGTTCCAGGAGATTCTCGGCAGCCTGATCGACGAGACGCAGATGAAGCGGGTGCTCGACGCCCTGACGCCGCTGATGTACGCGCGGCCGCTGGCCATGCAGCGGGCGATGTCATGAGCATTGCCCTGCAGGTGCCCGATGCCGATCGGCGCGCCGCGGTCGTCGACCGTTTGCGCCGGCGCATCGCGGCGCTTCGAGGCCGCGGCGGAGGCGGGTCGTACTCTCCGGAGAGGCGTAGCATGCGGGCTTGGCGAGGAAGCCCCGCATGGCACTCCGGCAGAAGATCCGCCTCTGCACCGCACACGACGGCGTGCGGCTCGCGTACGCGGTCAGCGGCAAGGGGCCGCCGCTGGTCAAGGTCGGCAACTGGCTGACGCATCTCGAGCTCGACCTGCAGAGCCCGGTCTGGGGATACCTCATCGAAGCGCTGTCCCAGGACCGGACGCTCGTGCGCTATGACCAGCGCGGCACGGGCCTGTCGGACCGCGACGTCGAGAGCATGACCTTCGAGGACCAGGTCCGGGACCTCGAGGCCGTCGTCGCGGCTGCGGACCTCGGCCGCTTTCCGCTCCTGTGCATCTCGCAGGGCACGACCGTCGGCATCGCCTTCACCGTTCGTCATCCCGATCGAGTCAGCCAGTTGATCCTGCACGGCGGTGCCGCGCGCGGCCGTCGCCGGCGCAGCGCCGACCCGACCTATCTCGAGGAAGAGGAGACGACGATGAAGCTGATGGAGCTCGGCTGGGGCAAGAACGACCCGGCATGGCGACAGTTCTTTACCAGCCAGTTCATTCCGGGCGGCAGCAGGGAGCAGCACGACTGGTTCAACGAGCTGCAGCGCATCTCGACCTCGCCCGCCAATGCGGTCCGCCTGATGCGCGGATTCGCGGACGTCGACGTGACGCCGCTGCTGTCGCAGATCCGGTGTCCGACGCTGCTGCTCCATGCGACCGGCGACCGTCGGATACCCTTCGCCGAAGGGCGGCGGATGGCAGGCGGCATCGAGGGCGCCCGGCTCGTGCCGCTCGACAGCGCGAACCATCTGATGCTCGCAACCGACCCAGTGTGGCCGCGCTGGCGCGAAGAAGTGCGCGACTTCCTCGGATCGACCGACTCGCCGCCCGATCCGCGCTTCGTCGCGCTCACGCCGCGCGAGCGCGAGTTGCTCGAGCTGATCGCGCAGGGTCGCGACAACGCGCAGATCGCCGCGGTGATGGGACTGACCGACAAGACGGTGCGCAACCACATCACCAGCGTGTTCGCCAAGCTCCAGGTGGAGAATCGCGCGCAGGCGATCGTGCTTGCGCGCACGTCCGGCTATGGCGGCGGTTGACGAAGCTATGGAGCAATCAGGGCGTTACCAGAACGCCAGCGAAGTGTTGCGCGAAGGTCTGCGCCTGATCTGTCCTAGTCGAGACTTGATCTGACGGACACGCCGCCTAAGCGGCCTCGGCAGCCGGTTCGGATGTCGGTTGAATCCGATCCAGCTGTTTATCGTACGCGAGAGGCGCGCTCTCGATGAAGGTCTGC
>Ga0066256_1000384_pt1 | contig 136300 bp, 114 predicted proteins | sample ThiBio_1000_biof_FD_87107 | JGI IMG/M metagenome (GOLD analysis project Ga0066256, IMG submission 87107) | Wastewater bioreactor microbial communities from Cape Town, South Africa - Thiocy_expt_1000_biof (version 2) | ecosystem: Engineered > Bioreactor > Thiocyanate-remediating >...
GATGACGCGGCAACTGTCCGACGTGCTGGCCGGGTACGAGGACTTCGCCGAGCTGGACCGGCGGGGGCTCGCGCTGATCGAGCCGCCGCGCCCGCCGCGGCTGCTGCACCACTCCGCGGGGGTCGCCCCGCGCCGGGGCGGTCCCGCGGTTTCCGCCGCGGTTTCCGGGTTTGGCGCGCCGCGGTGCTGGCCGGGGCCCCGGGCGGGGGGGGGGGAGGCGGGGGGGGGCGGGGCGGGGGGCGGGGGGCGGCGGGTGCCTGACCGGCGGCCGGCGGCCCGGCGGGGGGGGGGGGGGCCGCCTGGCCTGGCCCCCGGGCCGGCCCACCCGCCTCTCCACCCCGCTGCTCGAATCCGGCCTGTTGGTCGAGGCGGGCGAGCAGGTCGACGGCAAGGTCGGCCGGCCGCAGCAATTGCTCGACGTGGTTCCCGCCTCGCGCCGTTTCATCGGCATGAAGCTGATGGCCGACGAAGTGGTGGGCGTCACCACCGACCTCAGGGCCAATGTGCTCGCCAGCCAATCGCGCCGCCTCACCGACCGCTCGCCCGACGCGGTAGCCGATATCGTCGCCGACCTCGCCCGCGCGCTCGCCGCCGGCACGCCCGAGGTGATGGCGCTCGGCATCGGCATTGGCGGCTTTCTGGGCGAGCAGGGCCAGGTGCTCAGCGCTCCCTTCCTCGGCTGGCAGGACGTGCCCCTCGGCCTGATGATCGAGACCCGCACCGGCATCCCCACCATGGTGGAGAACGACCTCGTCGCCTTCACTGAATACGAGCACTGGTTCGGCGCCGGCCGCGGCCTCGATCGCTTCGCCGTGGTGACGCTGGGCGCCGGCGTCGGCTATGGCCTGGTGATCCACGACGAGATCGTCCGCAACGACGAGTTCGGCATCGGCCTGGTCGGGCACTGGCCGCTCGACCCGTTCGGCCCGGTCTGCTCGGAAGGCCATCGCGGCTGCGCCAAGGCCGTGCTCACCGACACCGCCATCACCCATGCCGTGTCGCAGGCCATCGGCCGCCCGGTCAGCTACCCCGAAGCGCTCGACCTCGCCGCTTCGGGCGAGCCCGCCGCCCGCCGCGTCGTCGACGATGCCGGGCGCGGCCTCGGCCGGCTGCTCGCCGCCATCGCCAACCTCACCATGCCCGAAACCGTGGTGCTGGGCGGCGAAGGCGTGCGCCTCGCCGAAGTCGCCGCCGCCGCCATCGATACCGGCCTCCGCGCCGACCGCGACCCCCGCACCCGCCCGATCCCGCTCACCATCCGCTCCGGCGAGAACATCGAATGGTGCCGGGGCGCCGCCGTCGTCGCCATCCAGACCTTCGTCCTCGGCCGCCGCACGGCGGAGACATGAGGGGCGCGCCACCGCCCAACACCCCCCGAACTGCATAGCCCGAGGATCACCGCCATGACCGAACCCAGCACCCGCTGGTGGCAGACCGCCACCGTCTACCAGATCTATCCGCGCAGCTTTGCCGACAGCAATGGCGACGGCATCGGCGACATCCCCGGCATCATTTCGAAGCTCGATTACCTGGCGCGGCTCGGCATCGGCGTCATCTGGCTGTCGCCGGTCTTCGCCTCGCCGATGGACGACAACGGCTACGACATCTCCGACTACGAGGCTATCGCCCCGGAATTCGGCACGCTCGCCGATTTCGACCGGCTGATCGCCGAGGCAAAAGCGCGCGGCATCGGCATCCTGCTCGACCTCGTGGTCAACCACACCTCGGACGAGCATCGCTGGTTCGTCGACGCCCGCGTCTCGCGCACCAGCCGCTATCGCGATTACTATGTCTGGCGCGATCCGGCCGCCGATGGCGGCCCGCCCACCGACCTGCAATCGACCTTCGGCGGCCCGGCCTGGACGCTCGATCCGGCGACCGGCCAATACTACCTGCACCAGTTCTCGCGCCGGCAGCCCGACCTCAACTGGGAGAACCCCGAGCTCCGCGCCGCCATCTACCAGATGATGAACTGGTGGCTCGCCCGCGGCATCGCCGGCTTTCGCATGGACGTGATCAACCTCATCGCCAAGGATGTCGATCGCGGCATCACTGCCGATGGCCCGAAGCTGCACGACTATATCCAGGAGATGAACCGCGCCAGCTTCGGCAATTCCGAGGCGCTGACCGTCGGCGAATCCTGGACCGCGACGCCCGAGGGCGCCCTGCTCTATTCCGGCCGCGACCGACACGAGCTTTCCATGGTGTTCCAGTTCGAGCACGTCATGGCGCAGTGGCACGAGACCTGGGGCAAGTGGCAGCCGAAACCCTTCGACCTGGTCAGGCTCAAATCGGTGCTGAGCCGCTGGCAATATGCCCTCACCGACGATGGCTGGAACTCGCTGTTCTGGGGCAATCACGACCTGCCGCGCGCCGTCTCCAAATATGGCGATGACGGCCGCTATCGAGTGCAGTCGGCCAAGATGCTGGCCATCGCGCTGCATTTCCTCAAGGGCACGCCCTATGTCTATCAGGGCGAGGAACTGGGGATGACCAATGTGCCGTTCACCAGGATGAACCAGTTCCGCGATATCGAAACCCTCAACATGCACCGGCTGCACCGCGATGCCGGCCTGCCGGAAGCCGATTTCATCGCCGGGGCCAATGCCAATGGCCGCGACAATGCCCGCACCCCGATGCAGTGGACCGCCGGCCCCGAGGCCGGCTTCACCACCGGCACGCCATGGATCGAGGTCAACCCCAACCATGTCGCGATCAACGCCGAAGCCGCCCTCGCCGACGAGAACTCGGTGTTCGCCACCTATCGGAAGCTGATCGCGCTGCGCCGGCAGCTACCGGTCATGGTCCACGGCCGCTACGAGGCCCATCTCGAGGACCACCCGCAGGTCATGGCCTATTCGCGCGTCCTGCCCGATGCCCGCATCAACGTCATCGCCAACTTCTCCGCCGATACCGTCACGGTGACGATCCCGCCCGCCATGCGCGGCACCGGCACCGCGCTGGTCGGCAACGGCGCGCCGGTGACGACGCTGGGCGAAGAGCTGCAACTGGCGCCGTACCAGGCATTTGCCGTGCTGGTGGAGATGGGAGCGGGCTGACGCCGACGGCATCGGCCAGCCGGCCGGCACTCGTTCGTTTGTTTCGGATGTTTCGAATATTGCGCTTGATCGTTGGGGTGCTATGTTAGGAGCATTATAGGAGATCAGAATGAGTGGGCTGCTGGAACGACCGACTATGCCCTCGGCCGATGATGCCGAACTGGCAGCCGAGGCCAGCCGTCAGCTCTCCCGCGTAAGGCGGGAGGGAGCAGAACTTCGCGTCCAGATCGATGGCGGAGAGACGCTACGGTTGCCCAAGTCAGTCAGCAATTTGCTGTACCTTCTCTTGACCGAGATGGCCCAGGGCAACGCGGTAACTCTGATCCCAATTCATGCCGAGCTGACGACGCAGGAAGCAGCGGACTATCTGAACGTCTCCCGCCCTTACCTCATTCGGCTGCTTAAGGAAGGCAAGGTGAAGTTCAGCATGGTCGGAACGCACCGCCGCGTGAAGTTCAGCGACCTTGAGGCTTATCGCAAGGCCTCGGAGGAAGAGCGCCAGCGAGTGATGGAGGAACTGGCAGCTCAGGCTCAGGACTTGGGGATGGGCTATTAGGAGGTCGAGCTACACCGTCATCCTTGACGCCTGTGTTCTCTACCCAGCCCCGCTGCGCGATTTCCTCATTGAACTCGCGGCAGGCAACCTGTTTCGGGCCAAATGGACCGACCGCATCCATGACGAGTGGACCAGCAACCTCCTCGCCGCCCGCCCGGATCTGCCTGCTGAGCAGATCAGCCGCACGCGCGAGCTGATGAACAGAGCCGTGCCGGATTGCCTGGTCGAAGGGTACGAGGACCTTATTGCCGGGCTGCGGCTCCCGGACGAGGACGACAGGCACGTCCTGGCGGCAGCCATAAAGTCGGGAAGCGATGCCATCGTGACCTTCAATCTGAGGGATTTCCCCAAGCGAACGCTGGAAAAGCTCGACATCGAGCCGATGCATCCCGACGACTTCCTGTTTCATCAGCTCGGGTTGAACACTGCCAGCGTGCTGGTCGCGGCCCAGCGGTGCCGCGCTCGCCTCAAGCATCCCCCGAGAACGGCAACTGAATATCTCGACACGCTGGAGCGGCAGGGACTGACGAAAACCGTCGCCGAACTTCGCGAGTACGCCACGGTCATCTAGGACACATCAGGCCGGTGAGCGAAGCGAGCTAGCATAGCTCGGAGGGGTGCGCGGAGCTGCCAAGCGCGCCGTCACGCCCCACCAGCTCCGTCGGCACTCACGTCGCCCGCACGCCCTTGCCCAGGTCGGACAGCGTCAGTTCGCGGCGGACTGCCTCCACCCCGAACAGCTCGGCGTGCAGCCGGTGCAGCGCTTCGCCCAGCGCGCCGATCAGCGTGGCGCGGTCGGCCAGCGCGCTGGCTTCCACCACCGGCGGCTCGCGCATCAGGCGGGGCAGCAGGCCGCGCACCCGCTCGACGATCTCAGGCCTGAGCCCGATGCTGCCGCCGAAGACGATCAGGTCGGCATCGATCACCGCATGCACAGCGCCGATCGCCAGCGCCAGCAGCCGGGCGGTTTCGTCGATGGCGGCGACCGCTGCCGCCTCGCCGCGCTCATAGGCGGCGAGGATTTCGGCCACCGCGAAGCCGGCGCCGCCGCCATAGGCCTCGTAGCGCCGCTGCAGCGCATCGACATTGGCCGCCGTTTCGAAGGTGCCCGAGGCGAAGCCGGAAGGGTCGAACGGATTGCCGCCGAGCGGCAGGTAGGCGATTTCGCCGGCCGCGCCGCGTCCGCCCCGCAACAGCTTGCCGTCGGCGACGATCCCCATGCCGACGCCGCGCCCGACGCCGAAATAGGCGAAGTTACGGGCCCCGCGGGCCACCCCCTGCCACAGTTCGCCCAGCGCCGAGAGCTTGACGCCGTTCTCGATGCTCAAGGGCACGCCGATCTCCGAGCGCAACTCCTCGACCACGTTGATATCGCCCAGATGCGGAATGGAGGGTGCGATGTCGATATGCCCGGAAACCGGGTCAACCACACCGGGGCTGCCCACCACCGCCACCTTCACCCGGTCGCGCGTCACCCCGATCCGGTCGGTCAGTTCGCGGTAGAGCACGCCGATCTGGCGCACCACGCTGGTGCCGCCGCGCGGGTCGGTGGCCGCGGCGATCTCGCCCACCACGTCGCCGCGGATATTGGCGATGGCGATCTGCGCGATCTCGCCCTCGAGCCGGATGCCCAGCACATAGGCCGACCCGGCCTTCAGTTCATAGGTCGGGGCGCTGCGGCCGATCTTGCCCTGCATCTTGCCCGAGACTTCGAGCCAGCCCTCGCGCTCGAGCTCCAGCACCACCTGCGTGGTGGTCTGGCGCGACAGCCCGGTGAACTTGGCCAGCATGGCCCGCGAAGTCGGGCCATTGAGCAGGATCGTTTCCATGATGGCGCGGACCGACAGCTGCCGCGCCACCGGCGGCAGCTGGCTGGGACGAACAGGGGCCTGGTCGCTGTCCGCGCTCACGATGCCGGTCAGCGCTCCAGCCGGGCGAGCAGGCTCGAAGTATCCCAGCGCTTGCCGCCCATCGCCTGCACTTCGGCATAGAACTGATCGACCAGCGCAGTGAGCGGGAGCTTGGCGCCATTGGCGCGCCCCTCTTCGAGCACGATACCGAGGTCCTTGCGCATCCAGTCGACGGCGAAGCCGAAATCGAACTTGCCGGCATTCATGGTCTTGTAGCGGTTTTCCATCTGCCAGGACTGCGCCGCGCCCTTGCTGATGACATCGATCACCGCCTCGATATCCATGCCGGATTGCTTGCCGAAATGGATGGCCTCGGCGAGGCCCTGCACCACCCCGGCAATGCAGATCTGGTTCATCATCTTGGCGAGCTGGCCGGCGCCCGGTTCGCCGAGCAGCCGCGCCGCCTTGGCAAAGCTCATGATCACCGGCTGGGCGATCTCGAAGGTCGGCTGGTCGCCGCCGACCATCACCGTCAGCTGGCCATTCTCGGCCCCGGCCTGCCCGCCCGAGACCGGCGCATCGAGGAAGCCGAAACCGGCGGCGGTTGCCGCTGCGTGGAGCTCGCGCGCGATGCCGGCCGAGGCGGTGGTGTGGTCGACGAACACCGCGCCCTTGGCCATCGCCTGGAAGGCGCCGGCCTCGCCCAGCGTTACCTCACGCAGGTCGTCGTCATTGCCGACGCAGGCGAAGACGATGTCCTGGCCCTGGGCCGCCTCGGCCGGCGTCTTCGCCTGCGTGCCGCCCTGCTCCGACACCCATTTTTCGGCCTTGGCCGTGGTGCGGTTATAGACGGTTACGTCGTGCCCTTTGGCCTTCAGATGCCGGGCCATCGGATAGCCCATGACGCCGAGCCCCAGGAAAGCTGCCTTGACCATGATATTCCTCTCTAGACGGTGGTTTCAGTGTAGCGGGCGCGCTGCTGCATGCGCGGTCGGCGCGGATCGGGATAGGGCACGGCGGAGATCAGTGCCTGCGTATACGGATGGCTGGGCGACGTACAGATGGTCTGCGCGTCGCCCACCTCGACCACCCGGCCGCGCCGCATCACCGCGACCCGATCGCAGAAATAGCGGATCACCCCGATATCGTGGCTGATGAAGATGAAGCTCAGCCCCAGCCGCGCCCTCAGTTCGATCAGCAGATCGAGGATCTGGCTGCGAATGGAAACATCGAGCGCCGAGGTCGGCTCGTCCGCGATCAGCACCTTGGGGTCGAGCGCCAGCGCCCGGGCAATGCCGATGCGCTGCCGCTGCCCGCCGGAAAAGGCATGCGGATAACGAGCCATCATCCCTGCATCGAGCCCGACCAGCTCCAGTAGCTCGGTGACCCGGGTATTGATCTCGGCCGCCGAACCGCGCCGGTTGATCAGCAGCGGCTCGCCGACGATCTGGCGCACCGTCATCCGCGGATTGAGCGAAGCGAACGGATCCTGGAAGATGAAGCGGATCTCGCTGTAGAGGTTGCGCAAGCCGGCCTTGTCGAGCCCGCGCACCTTGACCGCCGGCGCGCCGGGCGGCGAGTAGACCACCTCGCCATCGGTCGGCTCGACTGTCCTGAGGATCAGCCGGCCCAGGGTGGTTTTACCCGAGCCGCTCTCGCCGACGATCCCCAGCGTCTCGCCGGCCCTGAGTTCGAGGCTCACGTCGTCGACGGCGCGCAGCGTGCCCTTGGCCTTGCCGCCGAACGCCCCGATGCCGAGCTGGTAGGTCTTGCCCAGGTTGCGCACCGTGAGGATCGGCCCGGCCCCGGCGACGGGCAGTGGCCGTTCCGCCGGCTGCTCGAGCTTCAGCGTCGCGGCCAGCAGCCGCTGCGTATAGGGATGGGTGGCGCCATGGAAGATCTGGTCCACCGGCCCGGCCTCGACCACCTGCCCGCGATACATCACCGCCACGTCGTCGACCGTCTCCGCCACCACGCCCATGTCATGGGTGATGAGGATCATCGCCATGCCGCGCTCGCGCTGGATGCGCCCGATCAGGTCGAGCACCTCGGCCTGCGTGGTGACGTCGAGCGCCGTGGTCGGCTCGTCGGCGATCAGCACGCGCGGGTTGCAGGCCAGCGCCATGGCGATCATCGCCCGCTGCCGCATGCCGCCCGAGAACTCGTAGGCATAGCGGTCGATGGCCTGTTCCGGATTGGGAATTTCCACCTGTCCGAGCAGCTCGATGGTGCGGGCGCGCGCCGCCTTGCGATCGAGCTTCAGATGCAGCTCCAGCACCTCCATCACCTGGGCGCCGATGGTGTGCACCGGCGACAGCGAGCTCATCGGCTCCTGGAAGATCATCGAGATATCGGCGCCGCGAATGGCGCGGATCGCCTCGCCGCGCCGCGGCAACTGCGCGATGTCGATCTCGCCGAGCCGGATCGAGCCGCCGGTGATCCGCCCAGGCGGATCGACCAGCTGCATCAGGGCGCGGGCGGTCACGGATTTGCCCGAGCCGCTTTCCCCCACGATGCCCAGCGTGCGGCCGGCCCTCAAATCGAAGCTGACGCTGTCGACAGCGCGAAAACTGCCCTGCCGCTGGGCGAAATCCACCGTGAGGTCGCGGACCGAAAGGACGATATCGGGTTCAGTTGTCATAGGGGTCCGCCGCGTCTCGAAGCCCATCCCCGAGGAAGTTGAAGCTCAGCACCGCCACCATCACGAACAGGGCCGGCCAGAACAGCAGCCACGGCGCGCTGGTGATGGCGCGCAGGTTCTGGGCGTCCTGCAACAGCACGCCCCAACTCACCACCGGCGGCTTCAGCCCGACGCCGAGGAAGGAGAGCGAGGTCTCGGCGATGATCATCGCCGGCACCGCCAGGGTCACCATGGCGAGGATGTGGCTGGTCATCGAGGGCAGCATCTGGCGGAAGATGATCCGCATCTCGCCGGCCCCGTCGAGCCGCGCCGCGGTGACGAAATCCTCGTTGCGCAGCGAGAAGAAGCGGCCGCGTACCTCACGCGCCAGCGACGTCCAGCCGAGCAGCGAGACGATGGCGGTGACGGTGAAATACACATCGATCGGCCCCCAGGTCAGCGGGATCGCCGCGGCCAGCCCCATCCACAAGGGGATGGTGGGCATGGCGCTGATCACCTCGATCAGCCGCTGGATGACGCTGTCGAGCCAGCCGCCGTAATAGCCGGAGATACCGCCGAAGAAGACGCCGAGGACCAGCGAGATCACCACCCCGACCAGCCCGATCGACATCGAGATGCGGGTGCCGTGGATCAGCCGGCTCAGCACGTCGCGTCCCAGCCGGTCGCTGCCGAGCAGGTACACCACCTCCTTGGGGTCGGTGGCCCCGATCAGGTGGATATCGGCATCGATCAGCCCGAACAGCTTGTAAGGCTGGCCGGTAACGAACAGCCCGAGCGGGATCAGCTTGTCCGGGTTAGCGGTAAAGGTCCGGCGCATCGCTTCGGTGTCGACGGTGATGTCATAGCCCGAAGCGTGGAGGTTGAACGTCCAGCCGCCATCGGGGGTCGGCGCGAACAGGTTGATCCCCTGCGGCGGCGCATAGGTATATTGCGGCCGCGTCGTCTCGGGGCTGTAGGGCGCGAGGAACTCGGCGAAGATGCCGGTGAGGTAGAGCAGCACCACCACGACCAGCGACACCACCGCCAGCTTGTGGCGGCTGAACCGCCAGGCCATCAGCCGCCATTGGCCCGCCGTGGCGGCCGAACTGCCCGCTCGCGCGATGATCGGCGGCGGCAGCGACAGTTCCTCGTCTGACATCGCGCCGCTCATTGCTGGTACCTGACGCGTGGATCGAGCACCGCCAGCAGGATGTCCGAGATCAGCATGCCGACCAGCGTCAGCACGCTCATGATCAGGATGAAGGCGCCGGCGAGGTACATGTCCTGGCTGACCAGGGCGCGCAGCAGCAGCGGGCCGGCCATCGGCAGGTTGAGCACGATCGCCGTGATGGTGACCCCCGAGATCAGCGAGGGCAGCACCCAGCCGATGGTGGAAACGAACGGGTTGAGCGCCAGGCGCACCGGGTAGCGCATGATCAGCGTGAACTCCGACAGCCCCTTGGCGCGGGCGGTGACGACATAGGGCTTCGAAAGCTCATCGGAGAGATTGGCGCGCATCACCCGGATCAGCGCCGCGGTCGACGAGATGGCGATCACCACCACCGGGATCCACAGGTGCTGCAACAGGTCGATGAACTTGGCGAGGCTCCACGGCGCCTGCTCGTATTCGGGCGAGAACAGCCCGCCGACATTGAGCCCGAACCAGGTGAAGCTGATATACATGAGCCCCAGCGCCAGGATGAAGGTCGGCACCGCGAGCCCGACAAAGCCGAGAAAGGTGAAGACGTAGTCGCCGATCGAGTAGCGGCGCACCGCCGAGTAGATGCCGATCGGAATGGCCAGCGCCCAGATCAGCACCAGGCTCAGCGCCGACACGAAAATCGTCACCCCCATGCGGTCCCACAGCAGCCGGCTCACCGGCTGGCCCCAGTCGAACGACCAGCCGAAATCGCCGCGCAGGATGATGTTGGAGATCCAGTTCCAGTACTGCACGTAGAACGGCTGATCGAGCCCGTAGAGCGCGGTAAGCCGGTCGATCGAGGCCTGGTCCAGCGATTGCCCGGAATCGGCGATCGCCGAGGTCAGCGAGGTCAGGAAATCGCCCGGCGGCAGCTGGATGATCAGGAATGACACCAGCGACATGCCGAACAGCGTCGGGATCATGTAGGCGAGGCGCTTGAGGATATAGAGCAGCATCGCGTCAGGGCCCGAACTCGACCAGCACCACCTCGTTGGTGTGGATCTCGGGCAGGTCGACATGCAGCCGCCCGGCCTGGAGACTGGTGGCCGGCACCAACCCCGACACCAGCAGCCGCGCCGTGGCCGTCGTGGCGCCCGGCGGCAGGGCGACGGACACCGACTGGCCGCGCAGCGGAATGGTTTCGCGGATCGGGCCCTTCATCATCATCGGGTTGGTGAGGTTCACGAGGTGCACCGAAATCTGGCCTGCGCCGTCGCGGGTGGCAATGTCGACAATGCCCGGACCTGCCGATTGCACCCGCGCCGGGACGCCGAGCGCCCAGCGGAAGGCGTTGTCGAGCAGGCGCGAATGGTCGGCATTGGTCACTTCCCAGAAGATCTCGCCGACATTCCAGGGGAAATACACCACCCTGCCCTTGCCGACCCGCCGGGCCAGCACGGCCGGCTCCACTGCCGGCGCGCGCACATAGATTTCCTCCATCGGGAGATCGGGGAAATGCGGCACGAAGCGGAATGGCACCTCCGCCTCGCCCTCGAGCCGGAGCGGAATGCGGCGGGTGCCGCCCATGATGCGGCTGGCGCCGTCAAACCCCTGGAGGATCGGATGTTCGGCGCCCTCGAGCGCGATATAGGTGTTCTTGACCGGCCCCTCGGTCGGCCCGGCAACGCTGGCGCCGAACAGCCGCGACAGCCCGAAATCGGCGCGCTGCACCCCGTGCTCGTCATAGAGCGAGGTTTCGAAGCTGGTGACCAGCCCGCCGCCGCGTTCGACATAGCGGGTGAGCATGTCGCACTGCGCTTGGGAAAGGAACGCCGCATTGGCAACGGCAATCAGCCGGTAGCGATCGAGCGCTTCATCGGTCATCACCAGGTCGGAGAGCAGGTCGAACGGCATCCGCGCTTCGACCAGCGCATGGTAGAAGCCGAGCTCGTGCCCCTCGGCATTGTCGCGGTCGTCGGAATGCCAGGTCCGGAGCGTCGTGCTGGGATCGAGCAGCGCGATCTCGGCGGTCGGCGCGAGTTTTGACAGCACCGGCTCGAGCTCGGCATGGAGGCTATAGGTTTCGACGATCGGCGGCAGCCAGCGGTTGTCGTGCACCTTGGCGTTGAACTTGGTGAACCAGGGCCGCAAGCCATGCGCCATGCCGTCGATCATCCACATGCGGATTTCCTCGGGCGATTGCACGGAATCCTTCCAGCGCCACTTCTCTTCCACCGAGGTCGAGGTGACCAGCCCGATCGGCTTGTCGCCCATCACGCCGCGCATCCGCTTGCCGTCGCGCCCGGCCGACCAGATCGGCACCACCCCGGTGCGGCCCTGGTGATCGACGAACAGGATCGGGCAATAGCGCTTCACCTCGTCGAGGGCGAAGTCGAGCATCGACGAGTTGCCGATGTTGGGAATGAACCGGCCATGCGGGCGCTCCGAGGCGACGATGCCGTTCCAGTGCCCGACGAGCTCGGTGAGCACATCGCGCGACCAGCCCAGCCAGGCCTGCCAGGTCGGATCGAACGGGTCGCGCCGGCGCGGCAGTTCGCGGCCGGTCTTCGAGCGGAAATCGGTGCTGCAATGCGCGCAGTAGCAGACGCCATGGCCGGACCAGCGATTGGCAAAGATGGCGTCGATATCGTAGCCGGCGGCGATCTCGCGGATCACCTCGCTCATGAACTCGCGGTTATAGCCGCCCCAGGCGCAGGTGACATAGGCATCGGGGAACGACCAGTGCTTCCTGAGCTCGCCCTCGGCGGTGACCGAAATCCATTCGGGATGCGCTGCCGCCACGTCGGCATGCACCGCATGCGGGTCGACGCGGGCGACCACATGCATGTTGCGCTGCCGCGCGCCCTTGACCAGATCGCCGAACGGGTCGCTGTCGCCGATAAAGCGGCTGACATAGTGCAGCGGGATCTTGCTCGGGTAGTAGGCGACATAGCCGCCGGCCGACAGGCAGGTGGCGTTCGACTGGGTCTCGTCGAATACGCCAAGCCAGAAATCGAGGTCGTAGTTCCCCGGGTCGTCCTCGACCAGGGTGAGCTGCGTCCAGCGCGTCGCGCCTTCATACCAGGTTGGAGACCTGAGACCGCTCAGGGCCTCGGCTGTGCTGTTCATCGCTGATTCCGGTAGGATCGGTTTTGCATTGGGCTGCATCGGCATAGTGTTCAGGCTCGGTCTGGACCGACCCACCGGCTGTCATCCCTGCGAAAGCAGGGACCCAACGCGCAGCCAGCGCTGGCAGATAGATGGGTCCCTGCTTTCGCAGGGATGACATCGAGGGTGGTTCGGGTCATCGGTGAATGCTCAATGCGCGGGAGAAAAGGACCGGGGAGCTGTCAGGCGTCCCCGGTCAGGAGGTCGGGAAGCCTCTAGGCTCCCCGACCAGGCCGGGTCAGGCCTTGAAATACTGCTCGGGATTGGTCGGCGCCGGGGTCGGGTAGCCGAACGAGTTCGGCATCTTCTCCGGCACGTTGTGGAAGTCGTTGCGCACGATGCCATAGGCGTCGTTGGGCACCTTGATCCCGATGCAGTAGAACTGGTCGGCGGCGATCTCGAGGATCTGCTTGAACGCGTCGACGCGTTTGGCGTCGTCGACCGTGCTCTTCACGACGTCATAGAGCTTGAGCGCATCCTGCACCTGGGCCGGCGGCTCGACGGCATTGGGCGCCGTCTTGTCGTTGTACCAGATCTGCCAGCCCATGGCGTAGAAGGCGTTGCCGCTATAGGGCACGAAGTAGCGCGGATCGAGCATCGCGGCGAGGCCGATGCCGCCGCCGAAGCGGTTGGTGGTGGCATCGTAATCCATGTTCTGGCGGATGCGCACTTCCCACAGCGAGCGATCGATCAGCTTGAGCTGGCCGTCAATGCCGACCGCCTTCAGCATCGGCATCATCAGCTGCATCATGTCGACCATTTCGAGCCGGTTCTGGTCCTGCTCGAAAATGATGGTGATGCGCCGGCCGGAACTGTCGAGGCGATAGCCATCGGCATCCTTGTTCGGCGCTGCCTTGTCGAGCGCCTCATTGGCCTTGGCGAGGTCGAACTCGGTAAACTGCTTGGCCAGCCGCTCGTTGTAGAGCGGATCGCCCTCGGCAATGGCCGGCTGCGAGGCCGAGCCGATACCGACGAACACCGAGTCGATCAGCGCCTGCCGGTCGATGGCATGCGACAGCCCGATGCGGAAATCCTTGTTGGCATAGAGCTCGGCCTTCACCTTGTCCGGGTGGGTCATGTTGAGGCAGATCGCCATCTCGTTGGGCTGCGTCGACAGCGTCGTATAGAAGCCGTAGCCGCCACGCTCCTTGCCGTCGAACAGCACCGACTTGTTGGTCGGGGTGCCGATATACTGGTCGAGCAGGTCGATCTCGCCCTGCAGGCACTTGAGCAGCAGCACCTGCGCATCGGCGACCAGCACGTAGTCGATGGTGTCGAGATAGGGCAGCTGGTTGCCTGCCGTGTCGACCTTGAAATAGTAGGGGTTGCGCTCGGCGATGGCGTGCTCGGTGCTCTCGCCCGGCGCCACCTTCATCTTCCAGGGATGGAGGACGGGGATTTCGCTGTTGGTGAAGAAGTCGTCCTCGAGCGCCGCGCCGGATTTCTTCTGGAACAGCTGCACCCAGCCCGACAGGCCCTGCTCGGTCGCCAGCTTGTCGGCATCCGGATTGTACTTGGGCAGGAACTGGCTGAGATAGTGCTTGGGAAAGCGCGTGGTCTGGTCGCTATCGGCCCAGGCGAGCAGCAGCAGGAACAGCCCGTTCGAACTCTTGAAGCTGACCTTGAAGGTGACGTCGTCGATCTTGGTGAACACCGCCTTGTCTTCGCCGACGATCAGGTGGTCCTGGTTGGTCACCTCGATATCGGGGTTCGAGAACACGTCCTCATACCAGAACATCACGTCGTCGGTGGTATAGGGCTGCCCGTCCGACCACTTGTGGCCTTCGCGCAGCTTGAAGGTGAACTCGGTCGCGGCGTCGTTGGCGACGACGGATTCGGCGACATTGGGGATCACCCCGGTCCATTCCGGGTTGTAGCGCATCAGCGGCTCATAGGCCTGGTAGCGGAACAGCATCGACAGCGAGCCGCCGCCGACAATGGTCGACCGCCAGGTGCCGCCATACTTGCCCACTTCCTTGAGCGGGGTCACCACCATCGGGTTCTTGGGCAGGCGATCGGCCAGCGGCGGCAGCGTTCCCGCATCGGCCAGCGCCTTCAGCATCGGCGCCTCGCCGATCGCCGCGGCGAGCGCCGGGCCGAGCCCGGTTGCGGCGGCAGCCAGCGTCGCCAAGGACGACGTGACGAACAGTCTCCTGGATAGCTTGATCATCTCTAACATGTTCCCCTGATTGCAGCGCGCGGAGCCCCTTGCTCCCGCCCGAAACTGGCCGCCCTGTCGGCCCTGCCCGCCTCAACACCCCCGAGGCAGGCCTGAGCTGAACGGTAGCGCCAACGCCTACTTTGTCAAGGCCCATGACAAATACACGACGAAAGTTGCACTCGGGCCACCGATTGAGGCTTATCAGCTGCGCCAATATGAGATTATGGTCATGGGCGCTGACAAAGGTGGGGCAGAGCGTCCGGCAACATTGCTGACAATCATCTATTTTCCGCTTGACCGGTCCGAACCGGTACCGCATCGTGGATAATGTCGACATTATGCAGGCTGGAGGGGTCCGTGGAGCAGGTGACGATCTTTCGCGAACCGGGGAAATTCGCCGGCTGGCCGGCCAATTACGGCATGTGGGCTTGGGGCGATGAACTGGTCGTCGGCTTCACCGTCTCGACCTTCAACGCCAATTCCGGCTTCCACGCCCGCGACCGCTCACAACCCACCACCACCACCATGGCGCGCAGCCTCGATGGCGGCCGCACCTGGACTTATGGCCCGTTCCCCGGGCGGCTGCCCGGCGGCCGGGCGCTGTCGGCCGACGAGCACATGGTCAAGGGTCTGAAGCTCGAAGAGGTGATGGATGGCCCGGAGGGTCCGACCACCCTCACCGAAAAGATCGACTTCACCCACCCCGATTTCGCCTTCATGGCCGCCCGCACCGGGCTCGAGCCGGGCGTCCAGTCGTTCTTCTACTTTTCCTACGATCGGGCGAAGAGCTGGCAGGGCCCGTTCAAGTGGCCGCAATTCGTCTGGGCCGGCGTTGCCGCCCGCACCGACTATGTGGTGGTGAACAAGGACCACCTGATCGTCTTTCTCACCGCCAACAAGTTCGACGGCGAGGAAGGCCGGGTGTTCTCGGCCGAAACGCTGGATGGCGGGTTGAGCTGGAAGTTCCTCAGTTGGATCGGCGAGGAACTCTGGGGCAAGGACCACGGCATCATGCCCGCCAGCCTCAAGCTGGCCAATGGCGATATCCTCGTCGTGGTGCGCGCCGGGCATGGCCACGACTACACCATGGAAACCTACCGATCCCGCGACCTGGGCCGCACCTGGGGACCGATGCAGGTCGCCACCGCCTTCAAGGACAACGCGAGGGATCATCTCGGAAATCCCGGCACGCTCAACCAGCTGGCCGACGGCCGCGTGGTGATGACCTACGGCAACCGCGACGCCCCCTACACCATCGATGCCAAGGTTTCGGCCGACAATGGCGAAACCTGGGGTCCCACCATCGTGCTGCGCAGCGGCGGCGGCAGCCATGACCTGGGCTATCCGCGCACCGTCGCGACCGCCGACGGCACGCTGGTCACCGCCTATTACTTCAACGAGGACGCCAAAACCGAGCGCTTCATCGGCGCCACCCGCTGGCGGCCGTGAACATGTCGCTGCCAAAGCAATTGAGCCACCGGCCTCTCCATAATCCTCCCCCGCGTGGCAGGGCATACGGCACCAACGCAACCGACAAGCCGGTGCGGGAAGAGTACCCCCACCCCTGTCCCCTCCCCGCAAGGGGGAGGGAGACCAGAACACTGACGCCGGTGTTAGCGTCTCCTCCCCCCCGCGGCGCTACCGCGTCCGCTAGGCGGGGGAGGGACAGGGTGGGGGGTGCGTTTCCCGCACCGAACTGTCCCCCCGCAAAGTGCGATAGCTCCACGCGGGGGAGGATCTCGGAAAGTCCCCTGCCCGCCGCACCCGTCACCTCGGCTTGTGCATCGATTTTATTGCTGACAATATACCCTCAGCAGGGGCTTGCTCCCGGCTCTATGGAGGACGCGCCGTGGAGCAGGTAACCGTCTATTCAGAACCGGGGCGCTTCGCGGGCTGGCCTGCCAATTACGGCATGTGGGCCTGGGGCGACGAGCTGGTCGTCGGCTTCGTCACCTGCCATTACGAGCGCGATGCCGAGTTCCACGCCCGCGACGAGAACTATCCGGCGCTGACCCATCAGGCCCGTTCGCTCGATGGCGGGCGCAACTGGCAGGTGATCCCCTTCCCCGGCAGGACGCCGGGTGGCCGTGGCCTGTCGGCCGACGAGCACATGGCGGCAGGCCTCAGGCTCGGCGAGCTGCTCGACGGCCCGGAAGGGCCGAAACCGCAGACCGAGGCGGTGGATTTCACCCATCCCGATTTCGCCCTGATGTGCGCCCGCGACGGGCTCGAGCCGGGCTGCCGCAGCTTCTACTACCTGTCGCTCGATCGGGCGAAGAGCTGGCAGGGCCCCTTCGCCTTCCCGCAATTCGTCTGGGCCGGGGTCGCCGCCCGCACCGATTACCTGGTGCTGGGCCAGCACCACCTGATCGTTTTCCTCACCGCCAACAAGGCGGATGGCGTCGAAGGTCGGGTGTTCTCGGCCGAAACCCGTGACGGCGGCCTGAGCTGGAAGTTTCTGAGCTGGATCGGCGAGGAACTGCCCGATCTCGACCACGGCATCATGCCGGCGAGCCTGAGGCTCGAGGACGGCACCATTCTCGTCGCCACTCGCGCCGGGCACGGCCAGGATTACACCGTCGAGATCTACCGCTCGACCGACGAGGGCAAGAGCTGGGAGGGCCCGAGCCTTGCCACCGCCTTCCGCGATCGCCATGCCAACCACCTCGGCAACCCGGCGACGTTGAACCTCCTGCCCGATGGCCGCATCGCGCTGACCTACGGCAATCGCGACGCGCCCTACACCATCGACGCGCGCCTCTCGTCGGATGGTGGCCGCAGTTGGAGCGCCGCGCGGCATTTGCGGCGCAACGGCGGCAATCACGATCTCGGCTACCCGCGCACCGTCGCCAACGCGGCCGGCGAGCTGGTCACCGCCTATTACTTCAACGAGGCGCTCGGCGAGCGCTTCATCGGCGCCACCATCTGGGCGCCCTGACGCGATTACGGGCCTGCCATGGGGCAGGCCGGAAAGGAGATCGGACCGCGCCATAGCCGCAACGGAGCCTGCTGCCGAGGGGGCGGACAGGCGTTCCGGGACATGGCCAGCCCGAGGGGACTTCGGAAGAAGTCAGGAAAGGGGAAGCGTTATGACACTCATCACAATCGGGGGATGGAGCCGGCGCCTTGTCGGCACTGCCGCCCTCGCGACTTTGTTGCTTTCGACCACGGCTTTCGGGGCAGCCGCATTCCAACAGTCTCCCATGCTCGACGCGGGTGTTGCCGATGGCAGCCTGCCCCCGGTCGAGCAGCGCCTGCCGCCCGAGCCGCTGGTGATCACGCCGGTCTCCGAGGTCGGCAGCTATGGCGGCACCGCCCGCGCCATGCGCTCGTCGACCGAAGAGTTCGGCGATGCCACCTCGGTGGTGGGGATCGAGTCGCTGACCCGGCTCAACGCCGAGGACGGCGCGACGATCGAACCCAACCTCGCTCAGTCCTGGGAGTGGTCGAACGACGACAAGACCCTCACCATGACGCTCCGCAAGGGGCTGAAATGGTCCGACGGCGAACCCTTCACCACCGCCGACATCGCCTTCTGGTGGGATGACGTCATCAACAATACCGAGCTGACCCCGACCATGCCGGGCGACTGGATGTCGGGCGGCGAGCCGATGAAGCTGACGGTGGTCGACGCCGAGACCTTCAAGCTGGACTTCAAGGAACCGAACCGGCTGCTTGAACTCTTGATCGCTCGCGACGGCTATCAGGGCCAGATCTTCCTGCCGGCGCATTTCTTGAAGCAGTTCCACCCCAAATATGCCGATCCGACGAAGCTCGCCGAAATGGCGAAAGCCGCCGGCTACGCCACCTGGGCGGAGCTGTTCGCGCAGAAGGCGCTGAGCGACGACGTGTTCGGCGTCGCCAATTTCGACAGCCCGGTGATCCGCGCCTTCAAGCCGGCCTCGACCAATGGCAGCCACCTGATCCTCGAGCGCAACCCCTACTATTTCAAGGTCGATACAGCCGGCAACCAGCTGCCCTATATCGACAAGGTCGATGTCGACCTGGTGCAGAACCCCGAGGTCTATACGCTCAAGGCCTCCTCGGGCGAGGCCGACCTGGCGCTCGAAAACACCACCATCACGCAGATGCCGGTGTTTCTCGAGAATGCCGAGAAGGGCGGCTACCGCGTGCTCGAATACAGCGCCGGCTTCACCAACATCGCCAACATGATGCTGAACCAGACCGTTGCCGATCCGGACAAGCGCGCCCTGTTCCAGGACATCCGGTTCAGGAAGGCGCTCGAGATCGCCATCAACCGCGACGAGATCAACGAACTGGTCTTCTTCGGGCTCGGCACGCCGATGCAGAACTCGATCCTGCCGATCGGCGGGCGCTGCTGGGATGAAGCCGTTTCCAAGACCAACACCCAGTTCGATCCCGACGGCGCCAAGGCGCTGCTCGATGAAATCGGCATGAAGATGGATGGCGACTGGCGCACCCTGCCCAACGGCAAGCCGTTCAAGTTCACCCTCACCTACTGGCCCGGCGAAGGCGGCGATGCCAAGCGCAAGATCGTCCAGCTGACCCAGACCTATTTCCGCAATATCGGCCTCAACTTCGATGTACGCGAGGTCGAGCGCAGCCTCTATTTCGAGTTCACCACCTCCAACCAGCACGATATGGGCCTGTGGCACGCCGACAGCGCCACCGATCCGCTCTGGGTCACGGGCCCCAAGATCATCCCGGTGCGCCAGCGCCACGGCGCCTTCGCCACGCTCTGGGCCACCTGGTTCGAGACCCATGGCGAGAAGGGCGAAGAGCCTCCCCAGGATATGAAGGATGCCGTCGCCGCCTGGCAGAAGGCCAAGGCAGTCGGCACCCCCGAGGCACTGGTCGAAGGCTGCAAGGCGGTGGTCAAGGCCAATGCTCAGGGCGCCTGGACCATCGGCACCGTCGGCGCCTTCCCGCAGCCGCTGATCGTCTCCAACGCCATGCGCAATATCCCCGAAAAGGGCATGGCGTCATGGGACTGGGGCTATATGGCGCGCTACCATCCCGAGCAGTTCTATCTCGCTCAGTAGTTCTTCCTGCCAACTAGAGGGGGGCGAGTTGCCCCCCGACTTTCTGCCGGGGCGGTGCGATGTGGGGTTTCATACTGAGACGGCTCGTCTGGATGGTGCCGACGCTGATCGTCATTTCGATCATCTCGTTCATCATCATCCAGCTGCCGCCCGGCGACTACCTGAGCTCCTACATCGCGCGGCTCGAGGCGCTCGGCACCACCGTCGACCAGGCGACCATCGATGCGCTGCGCCTGCGCTACGGCCTCGATGACCCGATCTGGGTGCAGTATTTCAAGTGGCTGGGCAACATCATCTTCAACGGCAATTTCGGCTACTCGTTCGAGTGGCGCCTGCCGGTCAGCCAGCTGATCGTCGAGCGGCTGCCCACCACCTTCCTCGTCGCCACCTGCTCGCTGCTGTTTGCCTGGAGCGTGGCCCTGCCGATCGGCATCTTCTCGGCGGTGAAGCAATATTCCTGGGGGGATTACGTCTTCACCGTGCTCGGCTTTCTCGGCCTCGGCATCCCCAATTTCATGCTGGCCCTGACCTTCCTCTACGTCTCCAACCGCTATTTCGGCCTGTCGATCGGCGGGCTGTTTTCGCCCAACTACATCAACGCGCCGTGGAGCCTCGACAAGTTCATCGACCTCCTCAGCCACCTGTGGATCCCGGTGGTCATCGTCGGCACCGCCGGCACCGCCGGGCTGATCCGCATCACCCGCGCCAACGTGCTCGATGAGCTCAGGAAGCCCTATGTCGAGACGGCGCGGGCCAAGGGCCTCCACCCGATGCTGCTGATCCTCAAATACCCGGTGCGCATCGCGCTCAACCCCTTCGTCTCCTCGATGGGCTTCATCCTGCCCGGCATGATCTCGGGCGAGGTGATCGTCTCGATCGTCCTGAACCTGCCCACCACCGGGCCGCTGCTCTACGCCGCGCTCCTCAGCCAGGATACCTATCTCGCCGGCGCGTTCGTGCTGATGCTGGCGGTGCTCACGGTCATCGGCGTCCTCATCTCCGATATCCTGCTGGCCTGGCTCGATCCCCGGATCCGGCTGTCATGAGCGTCGACGCCAAGCCCATGCCGGCAACCAGGGAACTGGTCCACGCCACGCCGGTCGAATCCCCGCTGACCCTGATGTGGTACAAGTTCCGCGCCCACCGGCTGGCGGTCTGGAGCATCTGGGTGATCGCGGCGCTCTATCTGACCGCGATCTTCGCCAACTGGATTGCGCCGTTCGACCCCGAAACCCGCACCGGCCTGCCCTTCTCGCCGCCGAGCTGGCCCACGGTGATGGTCGATGGCGCATTCGTCTGGCCACCGGTGGCCTTCGGCGTGTCGCAGCAGCTCGACCGCAAGACCTTCAAGCGCGTCTATGCCATCGACACCACGCAGCGTTATCCGGTGCAGCTGTTCATAACAGGCGACCGGCACAGCTGGTTCGGCCTGTTCCCCTCCGACATGCATGTGATCGGCGTCGACAAGGGCGGCGCCTTCTTCCTGATGGGTACCGACAGTCTTGGGCGCGACGTGTTCTCGCGCATGGTCTATGGCTCGCGCATCTCGCTGTCGATCGGCCTCGTCGGCGTCGCCATCAGCCTGGTGCTGGGCGTCATCCTCGGCGGCATCTCGGGCTATTTCGGCGGCTGGGTCGATCTCGCCGTGCAGCGGCTGATCGAGATCATCCAGTGTTTTCCCTCGATCCCCCTATGGATGGCACTGGCGGCGGCGCTGCCGCATGACTGGACCACCATCCAGGTCTATTTCGGCATCACCGTCATCCTGTCGCTGGTCGGCTGGACCGACCTGGCGCGCGTCGTCCGCGGCCGCTTCCTGTCGCTGCGCGAGGAGGATTTCGTCATGGCCGCCCGGCTCGCCGGGGCCAGCGAAGCGCGCATCATCAGAAAGCACCTGCTGCCCAGCTTCATGAGCCACATCATCGCCTCGGTGACGCTGTCGATCCCTTCGATGATCCTCGCAGAGACGGCGCTGAGCTTTCTCGGCATCGGCCTCACCCCGCCGGCGCTGAGCTGGGGCGTGCTGCTGCAGGATGCGCAGAACGTCAACACCCTCGCCACCGCCCCCTGGCTGCTGCTGCCCGGCGCGCTGGTGATCGTCACCGTGCTCGCCTTCAACTTCCTCGGCGATGGCCTCCGCGATGCGGCCGACCCCTTCTCGCGGGAGAGCTTCAAATGACGCCCGGACCGATCATCTCCATTCGCGGTCTCGAGGTCGGGGCGCTGAGCCGCCACGGCATGCTGCGCCCCCTGCGCGGCATCGACCTCGACCTGCCGCACGCCGCCACCACCGGCCTCGTCGGCGAAAGCGGCTGCGGCAAGTCGATGACGGCGCGGGCCCTGCTCAACATCACGCCGTCGCCGATGCGGATCACCGCCGGCTCGATCACCCTCGATGACGGCAAGACCCCGCCCGTCGACCTTGCGGCGCTCGACCCCGACGGCGCCCCGATGCGCGCCATTCGCGGCCGCCGGCTGGCGATGATCTTCCAGGAACCGATGACCGCCTTCTCCCCGGTCCACACCATCGGCAACCAGATCGCCGAAATGCTGCTGATCCACGAAAAGCTCGACAAGCGCGCCGCGCGGGAACGCTCGATCGAGATGCTCGACCTGGTCGGCATGCCCAATGCCCGGCAGCGCTTCGACGCCCATCCGTTCAACCTGTCGGGCGGCATGCGACAGCGCGCCATGATCGCCATGGCGCTGGCCTGCAAGCCCGAAGTGCTGGTGGCGGACGAGCCGACCACCGCTCTCGATGTCACCATCCAGGCGCAGATCCTCGAACTGCTGCAACGCCTGCAGCAGGAGCTGGGGATGACGGTGCTGCTGATCACCCATGATCTGGGCGTCGTGGCCCGCACCACAAGCCGCGTCGCCGTGATGTATCTCGGGCAGGTGGTCGAAGAGACCACCACCGAGTCGCTGTTCGATAACCCGAAGCACCCTTACACCCAGGGGCTGCTCGGCTCGGTGCCGCGGCTCGGCAGCCGGCGCGGCAGGCGCGAACGACTGCCGGCGATGCGCGGCTCGGTGCCGCCGGCGCTGGCCGAGCTGCCCGGCTGCGCCTTCCATCCGCGTTGCCCCAAGGCGGTTGCCGGGCTTTGCGACGTGGTGAAACCGCGGATGGCCGAGGTGGCGCCCGGGCACCGGGCCCGCTGCCTGCTCTATCCTGAAGTGCTGGCGGCTTCGGCCGCGCTGGAGGCCGCATGAGCGAACCGCTGCTCGAGATCCGCGGGCTGAGCAAGCGCTTCCCCATCCATTCCGGGCTGTCGCGCCGCGTCACCGGCGAAGTGCGGGCCATCGACGGCGTCGACCTGACCATCATGCGCGGCGAAACGCTCGGCCTTGTCGGGGAAAGCGGCTGCGGCAAATCCACGACCGGCCGCGCCATCCTCCGCGCCATCGAGCCCACCGAGGGCGAGATCCTGTTCCACGATCGCGCCGGCACTGTCGACGTCGCAAAGCTGGGCCGCGACGAGCTCAAGCGCGTCCGGCGCCGCATGCAGATGGTGTTCCAGGATCCCTATGCCTCGCTCAACCCGCGCATGAATGTCGAGGCGCTTATCGCCGAGCCGCTGATCTGCCTCGAGCACCTCACGCACAGGCAGCGCCGCGACCGGGTGGTCGAACTGCTCGAGCTGGTGGGGCTCAATGCCAGCTACCTGCTGCGCTACCCGCACACCTTTTCCGGTGGCCAGCGCCAGCGCATCGGCATCGCCCGCGCGCTGGCGCTGGAACCCGATTTCGTCGTCTGCGACGAGGCGGTATCGGCCCTCGATGTGTCGGTGCAGGCGCAGGTGCTGAACCTGTTGAGCGACATCCAGGAGCGGCTGGGCACCACCTACCTGTTCATCTCGCACGATCTCGGCGTCATCGAACACCAGTGCGACCGGGTGGCGGTGATGTATCTGGGCCGGATCGTCGAGTTCGCCGAAACCGAAGCGCTGCTCCGCACCCCGAAGATGCCCTATGTCGAAGCCCTGCTCTCGGCCGTCCCCGAACCCGACCCGCATGTCCGGCGCGAGCGGGTGGCGATCCGCGGCGAAGTCGCCGACCCCGCCAACCGGCCGTCCGGCTGCCCGTTCCATCCGCGCTGTCCGTATGCCCAGGAGGTGTGCAAGAGCACGGTCCCGGCCCTGCGGCAGGTCGAGGGGGCATCAGGGGCGCATCTGGCGGCATGCCACTTTGCCGAGGCGCTGAGTTTGCGTGGGGTGGCTTAGGGTAGCGCCGGCCTCTCCCTGATCCTCCCCCGCGGGGCGGGGGAGGGGGACCAGCGAAGCTGGTGGAGGGGGGAGCACAACCAACCGTCGACTCTTGCCGCCCTCTCCACCACCCTTCGGGCGGTCCCCCTCCCCCGCCCCGCGGGGGAGGATCAGGAGAGGCCGGCGCCTCGAGCCCTAAACCCGCTTCAGATCCGCGATCGTCTTCCGGATCACCGCCTCGACCCGCGCCCGCTCCTCGCCTTCCAGCGGCAGCCGCGGGGGGCGGATATGCTCCGGCGCGCCATAGACCAGGTGCTCGGCGAACTTGATGTACTGCACCAGCTTGACGTCGGTATCGAGGTGGAAGGCCGGGGTCATCAGCCGGTACAGCGGCAGCGCCGCCTTGAAGTCCCCAGCCTTGGCGGCGTTGAACAATTTCACGCATTCGTCCGGCCAGGCATTGGTCATGCCCGAGACCCAGCCGACCACCCCCAGCGCCACGCTTTCGAGGATCAGGTCGTCGACGCCGCAGAAGATATCGAAGCGGTCGCCGAAGGCATTGTAGAGATCGGTGACGCGGCGGATATCGCCGGTCTCTTCCTTCACCGCCACGATCTCCGGCACGCCCGCCAGCCCTTCGAGCGTCGGTACGTCGACATCGACCTTATAGGCGATGGGATTGTTGTAGATCATGATCGGCAGCCCGCCGGTCGCCACCGCCTTGTACCAGGCGATGGTCTCGCGCCGGTCGGTACGATAGGCGAGGCTGGGGAACACCATCAGCCCCTCGGCCCCGAGCTTGCGATAGTTCTTCGCCGCGGCAATGGCGTCGGCGGTGGAGAGCTCTGCGAGCCCCGACAGCAGCGGCACCTTGCCGGCCACCGCTTCTTTCGCCGCCGGCACCACCCTGTCCTTTTCGGCCTGGGTCAGCGCGGCATTCTCGCCCAGCATCGGCAGCACGATGACGCCGCTGACGCCGCCCTTCACCAGCCGCTCGATGCTCACCTGCATGGACTTGAGATCGAGCTCGCCGCTCGCCGTCATCTTGGTGGTGGCCGCAGGGAACACGCCGCTCCAGGTCATCTCTCGCCTCAAACTTCTCTTGGGGAAGGCCGGACCTCTCGTCCGCCGTATGTCGAATGTATACATTCCTCATTTCGGCGTTGCAAGGCGTGGGATGGCTCGTGTAACAGCGAGTCTGGGCCTTGAGCGCCAGCTGGAGAGACGGGACATGCCGACAGGCCTGCTCGACAAGACCACCATCAGCATCCAGGTGGCGCAGGAACTGCGCCGGCGCATCCTCGCCGGCCACTATCCGCAAGGCGTCAAGCTGCAGCAGGAGCAGATCGCCGCCGAGCTCGGCGTCAGCCGCAGCCCGGTGCGCGAGGCGCTCGGCCAGCTGGAGGCCGAGGGGCTGGTGGTGCTGACCCCGCAGAAAGGCGCCCAGGTCTCACCCATCTCACGCGCCGAGATCGCCGAACTGTTCGAGCTGCGCCTGCTGGTCGAGCCGCATCTGTTGGCGTTGGCGATCCCCGAGATGACCGAGGCCGACCTCAACAAGGCCACCTCCATCATCTCGGAAATGGCCGATATCAGCCTCGACGGCTGGGGCGACGCCAACTGGCGGCTGCACGAGGTGCTCTACGCCCCGGCCGGCCGCCCCGGCATGCTGAAGCTCTTGCGCCGCACCCACGAAACCATCGGCCGCTACATCCGCATGCAGGTGATGGCCACCAACGGCCGCGCCGATGCGCATCGCGAGCACAAACTGATCCTCGATGCCTGCCGGAAACGCGATGTGACGAAGGCCGTCGGGTTGTTGCGGCAGCACATCGAGGACGCCGGGCGGATGCTGCAGCCGGCGGGGTAGTCGCTCGGAGCTCGCGCTGGAGCGACGATACGTTGTGTCGCGAAGCATCGGCCTCTCGGTGACTGCCTTCTCCCCTTGTGGGAGAAGGTGCCCGAAGGGCGGATGAGGGGTATCGCAACCGAAGGTTGCGCGATCGGAGCGAAGCGACGAGCGGCAGTGTGCGCGGAGAGAACCCCTCATCCGGCCTTCGGCCACCTCGCGGCGAGGGCTTCGCCCTCGTCCGCTGACCACAAGGGGAGAAGGCCACAACCTCTCGCACCTCAGCGTGGCTCCGGAGAACTAGTGCCGATACCCCGGCTCGCTCACATCCAGCTGCCGCTTGATGCTCTCGAGGTGCAGCCGGCCCGATTCCGCGTCGCCCTCGCGCATCTGCCGGGCTGCCGCCGCGGCGATCTCCGGTCGCACCGGCCTGATCTCGCGGCCGGTCGACATGGCGAGCACCTGCACTTCCGAGGCCCGTTCGAGGTAGTAGAGATCGTCCCACGCCTCGGCGATGGTCCGGCCGCACACCATCACGCCATGGTGCTTCATGAACACGATGTCGGCGTCGCCGATGGCGGCGGCGATGCGCTCGCCTTCGCTGGCATCGAGCGCGAGGCCGTTATAGTCGCGGTCGACCGCCGTACGGCCATAGAACTTCAGCGCCGTCTGGCCGGCAAAGATCAGCGGCTCGCCCTCGGTCATCGACAGGGCCGTGGCATAGGGCATGTGGGTATGGAACGCGGCGCGGGCGCGGGGCAGGCGCTTGTGCACCTGGGCATGGATGTAGAAGGCCGTCGCCTCGGGCACCCCATCGCCGTCGATGACGTTGCCATGATAGTCGCAGATCAGCAGCGATGACGCCGTCACCTCGGCAAAGGCGCGGCCATAGGGGTTGACGAGGAACAGTTCGTCATGGCCCGGCACCACCGCCGAGAAGTGGTTGCAGATCCCCTCGTGCATGCCCAGCCGCGCCGCCATGCGGAAGCACGCGGCGAGGTCGACGCGCGCCTCGCGGACATCGGGACCATGCAGATCCGGCGCATTGCTGCGCGGCACGGCGGCGGTGGCAAGTTGCGGCTTGCCGTCGAGCGCATGGGCCACGTGTCGTCTCCCCTCAGGCGCGCTTGAGATCGACGACATTGCCCGCCGGCGGCGCCGCGGCGAGGCTGCGCCACGGCTCGGGCAGGCCCGCATCCCAGGCGCGGAAATCGGCGACGATGTGCTGGCGTTCGATCATGGCGATGTCGGGCATTGGCGGGATCACCCGGCGCCATTCGGCATCGCCGAGCCAATCGGCCACCACGGCCTTGGCCGAGGGAATGAACGGCCGCCGCGACAGGATGGCGTCGCCGGCAAAGATCATCGGCAGCAGCGCCCGCCGGTCGAAGGCGGTCGGCGCATCCAGCATCGCCCGCATCAGCCGCGGCATCACATTGGCAAGGCCGCAAATGGTGCCGCGCGCCCCCGCCGCGATCAGCTCGGGCAGGTGGATCTCGCTGCCGGTGAAGATCGACAGGTGCGAGAAGCGCCGCACCAGGTCCATGGTGAAATCGAGGTCGCCGCCGGAATCCTTCACCCCGGCGATCATCCCCGGATAGCGCTCGTCGAGCCGCCGCACCACCTGCGCGGTGATCGGCACGCCGCAGATATCGGGGAAGTGGTAGAGGTAGAGCCTCAGCGCCGAGAGCGCCACCCGGTCGATCACCGCCGAAAAGAAGCGGAACGTCGCGTCCTCGGTGATGCCGCCGCGATAGACGCAGGGCGGCATCAGCAGCACGCCATGCACCCCCTGCTCCGTCGCATGGCGCGCCAGCGCCACCACGTCGGGGATCGACAGCGCGCCGATCGACACCACCAGCCGCCCGGCCGGGATGCCCGCGGCAATCACCGTCTCGAGCGTGCGCATCCGGTCCTCGGTGGAGAACTCCGCCCCCTCGCCGGTGGTGCCGAACAGCGTGATGCCGTCGCAACCGGCCGCCAGCAGCGCCTCCATGCGGGCGACCAAGCGTTCCGTATCGGGGTGAAAATCCCTGGTCAGAGGGGTCGCGATGGCGACCGCAAGGCACCGGGTCTTTGGCAGACCATCCACTCTAACCTCTTGAGATAACGGCATTTCGTGGCTCGAATGGCCAGCTTCAGGATGCCCGCCATCTTCAAGATTAATTGCCGATTGTCAACATTGTGCTTGACGCATCCCCTGCCCTGTTGAAGCATCGAAACTGCAAAAGGGAGCCGCAGAGGGCGCTTCGGCGTGCGGCTCGAGCAGGGAGAACAATCATGACGCTAACCGTTCCGAAATTCGGGCGCCGCACGCTGCTGGCTGGCGCCGCACTTGTCGTGACGTCCCTCGCGATGGCCGGGCCGGCCTTCGCCGAGGCCAAGGTGCTCCGTATCTCCACCCCGGGCGCCGAGAACGAGATCCAGTCCAAGGCGCTCGTGGTGTTCAAGGACGAGCTGGAAAAGGCGCTGCCCGGCGGCTTCGACGTGCAGATCCACTACAACGGCACGCTGTTCGCCCAGGGCACAGAGATCGAGGCGATGCAGCGCGGCAATCTCGAGGTCGGGATGATCTCGCCGCAGGATGTCGCGGCGCTGATCCCCGAATACTCGATCTTCACCAATGGCTACCTGATGCGCGATGCCAAGCATCTCGACGCGGTCTATGACGGCGACGTCGGCGCCGAATACAAGGCCAAGGTGGGGGCCGATCTTGGGCTCGAAATCATCCGCAGCCAGTATCTCGGCTCGCGCCAGCTGGTGCTGGTGAAGCCGCGCGAGGTGAAGACCCCGGCCGATCTCGCCGGCCTCAAGCTCCGCATGCCGGGTTCCGAAACCTGGCAGTTCCTCGGCAATGCGCTGGGCGGCGCCGCCACGCCGCTGGCCTTCGAGGAAATCTACCTGGCGCTGCAGACCGGCACCATTGACGGCTTCGAGAACCCCCTGGCCGACGTGATCGCCAACAAGTTCTACGAGGTCACCAAGGAAGTGGTGCTGACCGACCATATGGTCTCCAACACCTTCTTTGCCATAGCCAAGCCCTATTGGGACGGGCTGAGCGACGAGCAGAAAAAGGCCATCGAGACCGCCGAGGCGGCGGCCAAGGCCTTCAACGACGACGCCGTGCTGGCCGCCGAGGCCGATGCGGTGAAGTTCCTCGAGGGCCAGGGCCTGACCGTGGTCACCCCCGATGTCGCCGCGTTCCGCGACCAGGTGCAGAAGAAGTTCCTCGAGAGCGACTTCGCCAAGACCTGGCCGGCCGGCCTGCTCGATCGCATCAACGCCGCCGGCGCCTGATCCGTGCTCGCCCGGCTCCAGACCCTGTGGACGCAGGTCGCCGAAGGCGTGGCGGCATTGAGCTTTGCCGTCATGTTCTTCGCCTTCATCGTCCAGGTCATCTCGCGCTACGTCTTCAACGCGCCGGTGGCCTGGACGCTGGAGCTCTGCGCCATCGCCTATGTCTGGGTGGTGTTCTGGAGTTGCGGCATCCTGGTGCCGGAGCGGCAGCAGATCGTCTTCGACGTCATCTACAACTGGTTCAAGCCGGGGCCGCGGCGCTGGCTTGCCATCTTCAACACCGCCTGCCTCGGCCTCGCCTTCCTCGCGGCCCTGCCCGGCGTCATCGACTACCTACTGTTCCTGGGCCGGCGCACCACCATGCTGCTGCATGTGCGGATGGACCTGGTCTATTCGTGTTTTGCCATCTTCCTCATCGCTGTCGTCGTCGGCGCGGCCATCCGCATCCGGCGGCTATTGGGCGCCGAGTGGCAGAAATCTCTTTGAGCACCGCTGAGACATGAGCTTTTCCGCCTGGGCGATGTTCGTCCTGTTCTTCCTGTGGTCGTTCCTCGGCATGCCGATCGGCCATGCCATGCTGGCGAGCGGCATCGTCTACCTGCTGCTGACCCAGCAGGATATCGCGCTGGTCGCCACCCAGAGCCTCAACGGCCTCTATGGCAGCTTCGTGCTGCTCTCGGTGCCGCTGTTCATCCTCGCCGCCGAGATCATGAATGCCGGCGGGCTCACCGAGAAGATGTATGGCGTCGCCAACATGCTGGTCGGCCGCTTCAAGGGCGGCCTTGCCCATGTGAACATCCTCGCCTCGGTGATTTTTTCCGGCATGAGCGGCTCGGCCCTCGCCGACGCGGCCGGCCCCGGCAAGCTCGAGGTCGATGCCATGGTGAAGGCCGGCTACAAGCCGGGCTTTGCCGCGGCGCTGAGCTCCACTTCGGCGATCATCGGGCCGATCATCCCGCCATCGATCCCCATGGTGCTCTACGGCGTCGTCGCCAACACCTCGATCGGCTACCTGTTCATGGGCGGTGTCATCCCCGGCCTGCTGCTCGCCGGCGCCCAGTCGGCCATCGTCACGGTGATGGCGCGCTACAAGGATTTCCCGGTCGAGCCGGTGCCGAAATTCCGCGAGGCGGCGCAGACCGTGTTCAAGGCCATCCCGGTGCTGTTCCTGCCGGTGATCCTGCTCGGCGGCATCTATTCGGGCGCCGTCACCCCCACCGAGGCCGCTGCCGTCGCCGCCTTCTGCGCCCTGCTGCTGGCCTTTTTCCTCTACCGCTCGCTGACGCTCAAGGCGTTCTACCGGGTGCTGGTCGACAGCTCGAAAGCCACCGCCATCGTTGCCGTCACCATTGCCGGCGCGCTGGTGATGAACTGGGTGGTGGCGGCCGAGCAGATCCCCGAGGCGATGGGCCAGTGGATGGTCAGCCTCGATCTCAGCCCCGTGCTGTTCATGTTCGTGGTGACGGTGCTGTTCCTCATCCTCGGCGCCTTCCTCGATACGCTGCTGATGCTGCTGATCATCATCCCCATCCTGATGCCGACGGTGATCGCGCTCGGCATCGACCCGGTGCATTTCGGCGTCGTCTCGGTGGTGAACCTGATGATCGGTCTGGTCACCCCGCCGATGGGCGAGCTGGTGTTCCTGATCGCCGGTGTCTCCGGCATCAAGGTTGCCGACATCACCAAGGAGCTCTGGCCGTTCCTGATCGTCTTGATCGGCCTGCTCTTCGTGCTCGCCTATGTCCCCCAAATCACGCTCTGGCTGCCCGAAATGGCGGGCTACAAAGTCCAGGGCAATTTTATGCGTTGACCACCTGAGGAACCTCGCCATGCCCGGCATGAAAGATCTCGTCAAAGGCACCGACCGCTACCGCAACTTCATCGGTGGGCAGTGGGTGGAATCGACGCTCAAGGAGTGGATCGAGGTCGAGAACCCGGCCACCGGCCAGGTCATCGCCTCGGTGCCGCGCGGCAATGCCGACGATGCCGATCGCGCCGTCACCGCCGCCTACCAGGCCCAGCCGGCCTGGGAAGCCCTGCCCCCGGCAGCGCGCGGCCAGCTGCTGAAGGACCTCGCCCGCGTCGTGCTCGAAAATCGCGAACGGCTCGCCCGCATGGTGATCGCCGAGCAGGGCAAGCCTTTGCAGGAAGCGCGCGGCGAAATCGAAAGCGCCGCGCTTTACCTGAGCTATGCCGCCGAGGAAGCCCGCCGCATCACCGGCGACATCATCCCCTCCGACAATCCCGACGAACAGATCTGGATCCAGAAGGTGGCGCATGGCGTGGTGATCGCGCTCACCGCCTGGAATTATCCGGCCGCCCTGATGTGCCGCAAGATCGGCCCGGCGCTGATCGCGGGCAATACCGTGGTGGTGAAATCGCATGAGGGCACGCCCACGACGGCTCTGGAAATCGCCCAGCTCGCCGACCAGGTCGGCTTTCCGGCGGGCGTCATCAACATGGTCAGCGGCACCGGCGAAGGTGTCGGCCGGGCGCTGGTCACCCACCCGCTGAGCCGGCTGATCACTCTCACCGGCTCGGTCCGCGCCGGCAAGGACATCTTCCGCAACGCCGCCGACGACCTCAAGATTCTCCGCCTCGAACTGGGCGGCAAGGCGCCCTTCATCGTCGCCGAGGATGCCGATATCGGCGCCGCGGTGCGCGCCGCGGTGCTGTCGCGCTTCGAGAATTGCGGCCAGGTCTGCATCTGCAACGAGCGCATGTATGTGCATGAAAAGATCGCCGACGAATTCCTCGATCGCTTCACCAGCGCGGTGAAGCAATTGAAGGTCGGCGACCCCACCACGCTGGTCGATATCGGGCCCAAATTCTCCCGCCCCGAACTCGACAAGGTCGATCGCATGGTCGAGACGGCGCGCGCCGCCGGCGCCGAGGTGCTGACCGGCGGCCGCCGGCTCACCGAGGGCGAGTTCTCGCGCGGGCATTGGTATGATCCGACGGTGCTGAAGGTGAACGACAACGCCATGCAGATCATGCAGGACGAAGTGTTCGGCCCGGTAGTCCCGGTGATGACCGTCACCGATTTCGACGAGGGCCTGCGGCTCGCCAACGAGAGCCGCTACGGCCTCTCGGCCTATGTCTTCACCAAGGACATGCGCCGCATGATGCGGCTGATCCGCGAACTGAAATTCGGCGAGATCTACGTCAACAAGCCTGGCGGCGACGTGGTCCAGGCCCACCACGCCGGCATCCGCGACAGCGGCATCGGCGGCGAAGACGGCCGCTATGGACTAGATGCCTACTTCCAAAAGAAGACGATCTACGTGAACTATGCCTGATCCCGTCGTGGACGCGGGGTGAACCGCGGGGCAGCGTCAACCCGCGGTTCAAGTCCATGTCCAGGACCAACCACCGGCCTCTCAGCCATCTCCCCCCTTGCGGGGGAGAATGGAATTTCTTGGGCTTAGCCCTTCGCTAAGTCCTAGAAATTCCAAGAGGGGGGACGTTTTGGGCACGATGCTTCCCGCCCCACCCCACCCAGCTTCGCTAGGCCGCTGACGCGGCGAGCTGCGCAACCCTCCCCATCAAGGGGAGGGAGACGATGGAACCGAAAGCTCGCAGTCAGGTCTCCCTCCCCCTTGTGGGGAGGGTAGCGTCGCCGGGAGCGAAGCGACCTGGCAGAGCTAGGGTGGGGGTGAGCCCCCTACTCCGGCACCGCTGCGTATGCCGTATACGCACTCGTCGCCAGCCAGCCGCAATCGACCGGCAGTGTCACCCCGGTGATCGCCCCGGCCGCCTCCGAGCACAGGAACCAGATCGCTTCGCCCACGTCGGCCGGCTGCACGAAGCGCCTGAGCGCGGCTTTCTCGACGATCAGTTTCGGGTCGCGCTGGCCCGAGTCGATGCGCGCCTGCATGGCCGGGGTCAGCACATAACCCGGCGCCACCGCGTTGACCCGCACGCCGCTGGGCCCGAACTCGGCGGCCATGATCTCGGTCAGCATCTTGATCGACGCCTTGCCCATCGCATAGGCCGGCTGGCCCGATGGCCGGTAGGTGGTGAGCGAGCCCATGTTGACGATGGCCCCGCTCCCCGCCGCGCTCATCGCCGCGCCGAAAGCCCGGTTGACCAGCAGTGTGCCGCGCACGTTGATGGCGTGGATGCGGTCGAACTCGGCCATCTCCATCTCGGTGATCCGCACCGCGTTCTGCAGCACCCCGGCCGAGTTCACCACCGCATCGACCTGGCCGCGCCGTTGCAGCACCGCCGCGGCATAGGCTTTGACCGAAGCCTCATCCGCCACATCAAGCGCCTCGTAGGTCGCATCAAGTTCTAAGCATATCTGCTTACCGCGACTCGCGTTTTGGTCGGCGATCTCCACCGTCCAGCCGCCGGCGGCGAAGCGGCGCGCCGTCGCCTCGCCGATGCCGCTTGCCCCGCCGGTGACCACAACCACCTTGCTCATGGCGTCCCCCCATAATCCCTGGCCGCCGCTTCGGGCGTCACCTTGCCGTTGCCGATATCGGCGGCGATGGCGGCACGATCGCGCCGCCGCGGCTCGCCCCAGCCACCGCCGCCCGCCTGCTCGTGCCGGATCACCGTGTCCTTGCCGATCTCCAGCGTCACCTTGGCCGGCAGCACCTCGAAGCCACCACCGCGATCGATCAGGTTGCGCGACGAGGCAGCCGGGCCACCGCCGAACAGCCCATAGGGCGGATGCTCGTGGCGGTCGGCGCGCAGCTGCAGCACGGCGCTGTCGGCCAGCAGCCGATATTGCCGCACCAGCCCGAGCCCGCCGCGAAACTCGCCGGCGCCGCCGGAATCCGGCCGCAGCGCATATTCCTCCATCAGCAGCGGATAGCGCGCCTCGATGGTTTCGATCGGCAGGTTCGACATGTTCTGGCTGGGGTTGGTGATCCCCTCCACCCCGTCCTTGTCGGCCCGCCCGCCCCAGGCGCCGTTGATCATGTCGACGAACACGAACGGCTTGCGCGCCGCGCCGTGATAGCCGCCGATCGCCACCACGGTATTGCCGCCCTCGCCAGCCGCCATCAGCTTTTTCGGCGCGATCTGCGCCAGCGCCCCCATCACCGTATCGACGACGCGATAACCGGTAAGCGCCCGCGCCGCCACCGGCGCCGGCATGCGCGGGTTGAGGATCGAGCCCTCCGGCGCCGTCACCGTGATGCAGCGATAGACCCCGGCATTGTTGGGCACGTCATGGTCGAGCGCGCAGCGTATGGTGAGGTAAGTCGAGGATTTGACGAAGCTCAGCGTCGAGTTGATGGCACCTTTGACCTGCGGCGACGAGCCGGCGAAATCCACCCACAGGTGGTCACCCCTGACCGTGATGCAGCAGACGATAGGGATCGGCGCCGGAGAGAAACCGTCGCCGTCGATATGGTCGGTGAAGCGGTACTCGCCATCCGGCCAGCTGGCGATGGCCTTTCGCGTCAAGGCCTCGCCATAGTCGATCAGCCGGTCGAAATAGCCTTCCAGCGCGTCGCCATGCCGGGCGAACAGCCGCAGCATTTCGCGTTCGCCGATATTGCAGGTGGCGTATTGCGCATCGAGATCGCCCAGCACCAGCTCGGGCAGCCGCACGTTCTTCTCGATGATGGTCAGCAGCGTCCGGTTGGGCTCCCCGCGCTCGTAGAGCTTCATCGGGGCGATGCGCAGCCCCTCCTGGAAGATCTCGGTCGAATCCGAGGCGTTCGAGCCCGGCACCCGGCCGCCGACATCGCAGTGATGCGCGATCACCACGGAAAAGCCGAGCAGCCGCTCGCCGGCGAAGATCGGCTTGAACATGAAGATATCGGGCAGGTGCATGCCGCCGTCATAGGGATCGTTGAGGACGATCACGTCACCCGGAAACAGGTTATCCGCGAACCGCTCGAGCACCACGTCCATTGCATCGGGCACCGCACCAAGATGCAGCGCTACGGTCTTGGCCTGACTCAGGATCCGGCCCTGCCGATCGCAGATGGTCACCGAGTAATCGAGCACGTCGCGCACGATCGGCGAGCGCGCCGTGCGCATCACCGCATAGGCCATGTCGTCGACAATGGTATCGAGCCCCGACTTGATGACCGCGAAGGTGATGGGGTCGATGGCGCTCATTTCAGCGACTCCAGCGTGGCGACGAGGCTGCCGGTGGCGTTCGGCGCGACCTGCGCCCCCGGCGGAATGACGATGGTGGTATCGGGCCCCTCGATGATCACCGGCCCCTCGATCATCCCGCTCACCGCCTCGCGCCTGAGCACCGGCGTCAGCACCGCGCCGTGGCGACCGAAATGCACCTGGCGCGTGCCGGCGCCGCCGCCCCCGTCCTCAGGGGCGGTGGCTTTGAGGTCACGGAAATCCAGCGGCGCCGTGGCCCGTGCATGGGCGTGGAGCCGCAGCGCCACCGCCTCGACCGCGTCGGTGGGCGTATAGCCGTAACTGTCGCGATAGGCAGCGATGAAGGCGGGCCGCAGCGCCGCTGCATCGAACCGCTCGAATGGGATCGACAGCGCCGCATCCTGGCCGTCGAGCCTCAAATCGATCTCGAAGCTAAAGGTGATGGCAGCCGCCTCATAGCCCTCTTCCGTCAGCTGCGTCGCCGCCGCCTGCCGCATCTGGGCCGAAAGCGCCGCCACCTCGGCCGCATCGATGCGATCGAGCCGCCCTTCGAGCGCCCGCAACTCGTGATGCTCGACCATGCCGGCCAGCATCCCCATGGCGGTGAACACCCCCGGCGAGGGCGGGAACAGCACCCTCGTGATGCCGAGCGTCTGCGCCAGGTCCGCCGCATGCACCGGCCCGGAACCGCCAAAGGCGAGGAGCGTCAGCTCGCGCGGGTCGAGCCCGCGCTCCACCGTCACCGCCCGGATGGCCCGCACCATGTTGGCATTGGCGATCTCGCGGATCCCATAGGCGGCGGCCTCGATGGCGAGCCCCAGCGGCTGCGCCAGTTGCCGGTCGATGGCGGCGCGGGCCGCCGGGATGTCGAGCGACAGGCTGCCGCCGGCGAGGCGCGGCGGCAGCAGCCCCAGCACCACATTGGCATCGGTGACCGTCGGCTGCGTACCGCAGCGGCCATAGCAGACCGGCCCGGGCGCCGCCCCGGCCGAGCGCGGCCCGACGGTCAGGAGCCCCGCCGGATCGATGGCGGCGATCGAGCCGGCGCCGTTCCCCACCTCGGCCACGTCGACCGTCGGCACCCGCATCATGTAGCCGCCGGCCTTGATGAAGCGCGATGGCACCGACATGCCGGCGCGGAACTCGTATTCATGCGTGCGCGCCAGCACGCCGCGATGGATCAGCGCCGCCGAGGCGGTGGTGCCGCCCATGTCGAAGGCGACGAGGTTGAGCTCGTTCGTCGCGGCCCCGAGCCGCTCCGCCCCCACCGCGCCCGACGAGCGCCCCGAGGAGATGAAGAACACCGGCTTCTGCTGCGCCACGTTGGCCGAGGAGAGCCCGCCATTGGAGTTGCCGATCAGCAGCGGCGCCGTCACCCCATGGGCCCGCAGCTTCTGTTCCAGCCGGGTCAGATAGCCGCGCAGCGGCGGCAGCACATAGGCATTCACCGCCGTGGTCGAGCTGCGCTCATATTCGCCCGCTTCGGGCAGCACATCCACCGAGGCGGTCACCGCGATATCGGGGAAGGCCGCGGCGAAAGCCGTTGCCGCCTGCCGCTCGTGTACCGGGTTCTTGTGCGAGTTGAGAAAGCAGATGGCGACCGACTCGATCCCCTCGGCGGCAAAGAACCGCCCCGCCTCGAGCACGTCCTCGAGCGCGAGCGGCGTCATCACCGTGCCATCGGCCCGCACCCGCTCGCGCGCCTCCAGCCTGTAGCGGCGCACCACCAGCGGCTCGGGCTTGTCCCAGGTGAGGTCGAACATGCCCGGAGTGCGCAGCCGCCCGATCTCCAGCACATCGCGAAACCCGCGCGTGGTGATCAGCCCGCAGCGCGCCCCCAGCTTCTGCAGCAGCGTATTGGAGCCGACCGTAGTGCCGTGCAGCACCTCGCTCAGCGCCCCGGCGCCGACCTCGGCCGCCGCCAGCACCTCGAGCATGCCGGTGACCAGCGCATCCTCCGGCGCCTCGGGGGTGGAACTCACCTTGGCCGAAAAACTGGCGCCATCGCTGCGCAGCAGCACGAGGTCGGTAAAGGTGCCGCCGATATCGACGCTGAGCCGGGCGCTGTGGGTCATCGGCTACTTGTCGGAGTTGAGTTTGCCGCCATTGGCCCAGTCATGCGGCTCGATATCGTGGAACACGATATCGACCACCTCGGGCCGGCACTTGAGGATGCGCGCCGTCTCGCGCGTCACCACCTCGGCGAACTCGCGCTTCTGTTCGATGCTGCGTCCCTTGAGCAGCTCGACCTTGATCATCGGCATTGGTGTCCTCCTACGGCGTTCTGGTGCGCGTGACGATTGGATGGGTTCGGCCCTCGCCCCACCCGTCTGAGGCCGCGCGCTCGGTTGAGTTTGTCACAAGACGGCACCCCAAACGCGATGTCATCCCGGCGAAGGCCGGGACCCATCCTGAGATGTGGCGGCTCTGGCGCAACTCCCTCGCCACCTCAGGATGGGCCCCGGCCTGCGCCGGGGTGACATCGTGGATGTGGGGGCAACGGGGACCGAGCCGGTACTCATGCTCCGATAAGCCATCCGCCCGCCCCTCACAGCCACGCATTGACATGCCAGGGCGCGAACTCGTCCTCGCCATAGCCCAGCAGCTCGCTCTTGGTCGGCTTGCCCGAGGCGGTGGCGATCATCTCGCGGAACACCAGCTCGCCCATCTCGTCGATGGTCGCCTCGTCATCGAGGATGGCGCCGCAGTTGACGTCCATGTCCTCTTCCATGCGCCGGAACATCGCGGTGTTGGTGGCGAGCTTGATCGAGGGTGACGGCCGGCAGCCGAAACACGAGCCGCGTCCGGTGGTGAAGGCGATGAGGTTGGCGCCGCTCGCCACCTGCCCGGTCGCCGACATCGGGTCGAACCCGGGGGAGTCCATGAAGACGAGGCCCCTGGTGCCCAGCGGCTGCGCGTAGCCGATGACATCGGTGAGGTTGGTGGTGCCGCCCTTGGCCACCGCGCCGAGCGATTTTTCGAGAATGGTGGTGAGCCCGCCCGCCTTGTTGCCGGGCGAAGGGTTGTTGTCGAAACCCTGCGGCTCGTTGCGGGTGTAATCCTCCCACCAGTCGAGGAGGCCGAGCAGCTTTTCGCCCACCTCGCGCGTCACCGCGCGCTCCAGCAGCAGGTTCTCCGCGCCATAGATTTCCGGCGTTTCGGCGAGGATGGCGGTGCCGCCCGCCGCCACCAGCCGGTCGACCGCGGCGCCCAGCGCCGGGTTGGCGGAAATACCGGAGAAACTGTCCGAGCCGCCGCATTGCAGCCCGACGATGATCTCGCTCACCGGCACCGGCTCGCGCTTTGCCTGCGCCGCCCGCTCCAGCATCGCCTCGACCAGTTCGATGCCGCGGCCGATCGAGGTCCGCGTGCCGCCGGTTTCCTGCATCACCAGCTTGTTGAGCTCGTCGCCCAGTTCGAGCTGCTGCTCGTCGATCAGCTGGTCGATCTGGTTGTCCTCGCAGCCCAGCCCCACCAGCAGCACCCCGGCGAAATTCGGGTGCCGGGCATAGCCGCCGAGCGTCCGCCGCAGCATCGCCATCGACATCGAGCCGTCGGCGACGCTACAGCCCGATTTATGCGTCAGCGCAACGACGCCATCGACGCCGGGATAAGGCGCGAGCCGCGCCGGATCGCGGAAATGGTCGGCGATCATCCGCGCCACCAGCGACGAGCAGTTCACCGAGGTGAGGACGCCCACATAGTTGCGCGTCGCCACCCGCCCATCGGCGCGCACGATGCCGTCAAAACTCGGGATCTCCGCCCTGCCCGCCGGCGGCGCGTTGGAAAGCCGGGTGCCGATGGCATGGCCGGCCATCGAGGTCTCGAACCCCAGATTATGGAGGTGCACATGCGCCCCTGCGGCAATCGCCTGCCGCGCCAGCCCGATCGGCTGGCCGAACCGATGCACCGCATCGCCGGGCCGCAGCGCCACCAGCGCCACCTTGTGCCCGAACGGAATCTCGCCGGCCGCGACGCCGGCAAACGGCGCCAGCGCTTCGCCGGCATGGAGGTCGCGCAACGCAATCCCCACCTCGTCCCCGGGCTTCAGCTGCAACACGGCAGCAACCTGACCAGCCATGACCGTCTCTCCTCGAGCGACGAGACAATCACACAAATCGTCGATTGTCAGCAATCAGCAGAAAGAGATGAGGCGGATTTTTGTCTGCCCGGCTGGAGAAACCATCCGCGGCTCAGTGCACCACCGGCGTCATTCCCGCGAAGACGCGAACCTGGGGCATTTCACGGTTGAGCGGCATCGGCATAGCTCGGCCTTGGACCACCCACCGGCTGTCATCCCTGCGAAAGCAGGGACCCAATTATCAGCTGACGCGGGCGGTGAAATGGGTCCCTGCTTTCGCAGGGATGACACCGAGTATGGTTCCGGTCATTGGTGAAACGATCTAGTGGGATGCAGTTGCATCCGCTGAGGCCGAGATATCCTCCATCTCCCCGCCTTCGGTGGCAGTGCCTAGCCCAGCCCCCCCTTTGCCGAAGCAACTCGATAACAGAAGCGCTCCCGCCCCTCAGGAAGCGGTTTCGGCGCGCGGATTTTCTTCGGTGTGGGCGGCGAGCAGCTTCACCTCGGCCTCGTTGTGGCTCTTGGCCAGCGCCTCGGCCAGATCGGGCTGGCGCTCGATCACCGCGCCGATCAGCGCTGCGTGCTCATCGACCAGCGCCGCATAGTCCTTGGGGAAGAACCCCGAATGCACCATGTGGAAGCGCACCTGCTGCATGATGTAGCCATGCTGCTCGGCCAGCCGCCGGTGCTTGGCGATCTCGACGATTTCCTGGTGCAGGCGGAAATCGATATCGGTCACATCCCCGAAGCGCTTGTCCTTCACCGCCCGCGTCAACTCGGCGACGGTGGATTTGAGCCGCTTGTGATCGGCCGCCACGCCGTTCTCGGCCGCTAGCCGCGCCGCCAGCCCCTCGAGCGCCGCCCGCAGCGTATAGAGCTCCCAGGCATCGCGCGGCGAGGTCTCGGACACCTGCCAGCGGGTGAACGCCACCTGCTGCACCAGCCCCTCGCGCGCCAGCTGCGCCAGCGCCGCCCGCACCGTGCCGCGGCTCACCTCGAGTTCCTCGGAAAGCTGCGTCTCGAGCAACCGCCCGCCGGCCGGCAGAATCCCCTCGAGGATATGGGTCCGAATCCCATCGGCCGCCTGCCGATCCAGCAACCGCTTCTCGGACTTCAGGCTAGTCAACTTGGCCATAAGCCCCTCGCGATTGCTGACGATCAACCATCAACCAGCAATTAGCTGATTGGGGGTGATCCGTAAATGGAGGGGCCTCGCCCCCCTACGACGCCAGGCTGATATGCGACGTCGTATCGCGCGCGATGTAGCTCTGGATCTGCCGCACGATCTGGGCGGCGTGTTCGGCGGCCAGCTTGTCGGCGAGCTCGGCATCCCCCGCGGCAACCGCCGCCACCATTGCTTCGTGCTCGTCGACATACTGGCGCGGCAGGGTGTCGTCGAAGCTCTGGTAGTAGAGCCTGAGGATGCGGCGGCCTTCGTCGAGCAGCCGGGTGAACAGCCCGGTGAAATAGCTGTTGCCGCCGGCAGTGGCGATCGCCACGTGGAAATCGCGGTTCGACTGGATCATCTTGAGTGCGTCGCGCTGCGCCACGGCATCGGCATAGGCGGCCTGCAGCGTGCGGATCACCAGCATGTCGCTGTCGCGCCGGTGCACCGCGGCGCCGCGCGTCGTCACCCGGTACATCAGCGTCAGCGCCTCGAAATAGATCGGCAGGCGGACGAAATCGATCGACGAGACGATCGTGCTGCGGTTGGGCAGCGTCGTCACCAGTCCCTCGGCCGAGAGCCGCACCAGCGCCTCGCGGATCGGCGTGCGCGACATCTCGAACTGCTCGGAGAGCCCCACCTCGTCGAGGGGGCTGCCCGGCTCCAGCGTCAGGTCGAGGATCGACTGGCGCAGCTTCTCATAGACGGTCTGCGCCCCTTGCCCGCGCACCCGCACCGGCTCGTCGCCGGCGGGCGTCGCCGCCTTGCCGGCGGCCGGTTTGATCCTTGTCGCCCCGCGCGCTGCAGCCACGACGATTCTCCTGCATTCAAAATCTGTCCGGGCGCTAGAAAGCCGGTTCCATCGGCGATTGCAACGGCTGCTTCCGGCTACGCGGTCTTTGTCGCGCCTAGGCTTCCAGCAGCCATACCAGCATGCCGCCCGGCGCGCGATTGGCCCATAGGTGGTAAGGGATCGCCTTGAAGCGCACCGGTTCCAGCGCCGACGGCGCCGTGCGGTAAAGCGCCCCGCCCCAGCCGGCGTCGCTGGCCTTCACCGCGCTGCCGCTCAGCGTCACCGCGCCACCCAGCAGTCCCGGATCATACGAGGTCTCGATGCCTGCTCCCGGCGCCAGCCGCAGCCGCTGCGGCGCAAAACCGTTATCGACCTCCTCGAGGCAATAGACCACCGGACCGCGCTTCAGCGCCACCCGCCCGGCATCTTCGCTCACCTCCGGGTTGGCATAGAGCCGCTCGACCGGCATGGCGAAGCCGATCCGCACCTCGTCGCCGGCTCGCCACTCGCGCTCGATCGTTGCATAACCCTTATGGATTTCGGCTGGCACGAAGGCCCCGTTGACGCTGAACTTCGCGTCCCGGCACCAGCCCGGCACGCGGAGCCGCAGGGCGAAGCGCTTCGGCGTCACCGGAGCGATGCCGAGCCGGATATCGCCATCCCACGGGTAGCGCGTTTCCTGGCTGAGCCTGACCACCGTCTCGCCCAGCACCGCCTCGCCGGTATTGGCGCCATAGAGGTGCACCGCCAGCTCGTCCGGCTTGGTGGTGTAGAAATAGCTGCCGAGCGACGCGATCAGCCGCGCGATATTGGTAGGGCAGCACGGGCAGTAGTGCCATTTCCAGCGCCGGTTGTCGCCGTGGCTCTCCAGCACGTTCTCGTAGAAATAGTGCTCGCCGTCGCGCGAAATCCCCGACAGCGCGCCGTTGAACAGCACCAGTTCGACATGGTCGGTGAAGCGCCCGTCGAGCTCGATCTGCGCCATGCGATGGCCCCAGAACGCCAGCGCCACCGCGGCGCAGGTCTCGGCATAGGCGGTGACGTTGGGCAGGTCGTATTCCCGGGTGAACCCCTCATTGGCATGCGCCGGCCCCAGCCCGCCGGTGACATAGAGCTGCCGCCCGGTGAGGTTGTCGAACAGCGTGTCGCAGGCGGCGAACAGCGAGAGGTCGCCGGTGGCCGCCGCCACATCCGCCATCGCCGAAAACAGATACATGGCGCGCACCGCATGGCCCACCACCTGGGTCTGCTCGCGCACCGGCATGTGCGCCTGGCTGTAGGAGTAATCCTTGAAGATATAGTCCTTGGGGTCCTTGCCGCGTCGCCGCGCTTCCTCGTCGTAATAGGCGGGCTGCTGCCCGCGCTCGTTGACGAAGAAGCTCGCGAGGTCGAGATGGCGCGGATCGTTGGTGACGCCATGGAGCTTGATCAGCGCGATCTCGATTTCCTCATGCGCGTCGTAGCCGCGCAGTTTCCCCGGCTCGGACCCGAAGGTATCGATGATGTGGTCGACCGCGCGGATCATCACCTCGAGGAAGCGGCGCTTGCCGGTCGCCTCGAAATAGGCGACCGCGCCCTCGAGCAGGTGCCCCATCGAATACATTTCGTGCAGGTCGCGGAGGTTCGTCCAGCGCTTGTCCGGCTCGCGCCGGATGAACCACGAGTTGAGATAGCCATCCGCCAATTGCCCCTTGGCCAGCTGCTCGACGATCGCGTCGATCTTTTCTTCCAGCGCCGGGTTGGGGTGGGCCTTCAGCGTATAGCTGGCCGCTTCGATCCACTTGCCGAAATCGCTGTCGAAGAAGTGCTGCATCGAGAGCCCGCTCGGCTGGATCGGGCGAACCAGCGGCGCCGGCGGCAGGTGGAAGTTGAGCACCTCGAGGAACCCCTCCTCGTCGAGCCGCTGATGCTGCGTCGGCACGGTGACCTTGCGCACCGTCTCGCTCCAGCTCTCCCAGAACCCGCCGCTGAAATCGACCTTGGCGTGGTCGATTGGGGTGTAGCGATCGAGGCTGGGCTTGGCGGGGGCGGACATGGGGTGGGCTTTCTTGGACGGTTACTTCACGAATGATCGAATTATCCGCGGTCGCTCCCCTCCCCCTTGAGGGGAGGGGCGGGGGGTGGGGGTGGTTCTGTGATCACCGATGGACCCCCACCCCCATCCCCTCCCCTCAAGGGGGAGGGGAGCCGATCGGCGCCGTCATCTGCTCAAGCCACACGCGTGCCGTAGCCGACAGCTTCTCCACCAGCGCCGCGCGCACCCGCGCGTGGTAGCCGTCGATCCACGCCACCTCGTCCCGGGTCAGCGCACTCACATCGGCCAGTGCCAGGTCGATCGGCGCCAGGGTCAGCGTCTCGAAGCGCAGGAAGCCCGGCGCTGCGGCGACCGTCTCCACCTGGTTCTCGACCCTGAGCCCGAACTCGCCTTCGCGGTAATAGCCGGGCTCGATCGTCATGATCACGCCGGGCGCGAACTCGTAATTGTTCACCACCTTGCCGAAGCGCTGCGGGTGCTCGTGCACCGAGAGGAAGTGCCCGACGCCGTGCCCGGTGCCATGATCGTAATCGAGCCCCAGGTCCCACAGCGGCCGCCGCGCCAGCGCATCGAGATGGTGGCCGCGCGCCGTCACCGGGAACTGCGCCGTCATCAGCGCCACGAACCCCTTGAGCACCGCGGTATAGGTGCGGCGGACCTCAACGGACACCGGGGCGAAGGCGGTGGTGCGGGTGACGTCGGTGGTGCCGCTCAGATACTGCCCGCCGGAATCGATCAGGTAGACGCCGCTGATGGTGAGCGGCGCATTGGTCGCTTCGCTCGAAGCATAATGGCACATCGCGGCATTGGCCGCCGAAGCCGAGATCGAGCGGAAGCTCGGCTCGACGAAGCCTTCGCCGCGCGCCCGGAACGCCAGCAGCTTGTCCTCGGCTTCGAGCTCGGTGATCGGGTCGCCGGCCATTTCGCGCGCCGCCACATGCTCGTGCAGCCAGCTCAGGAACTCGGTGAGCGCCACGCCGTCACTGACATGCGACGAGCGGAAACCATCGAGTTCGGTACTGTTCTTGATCGCCTTGGCGATGGTGATCGGGCTCGTCTCCGACAATACCGTGCCGCCGGCCCCCTGCACGGCCAGCGCTGCCGCCACCGAGGCAAAGCGCGGATCGACCAGCGCCCGCTTGCCGCCCGAGCGCGCCGCGATGCGCCCGAGCAGGTCGGCCGGCGACCGCGTCGTCACCGCTTCGAGCTCATAGGCTTCGCGATCGTTGGGAAGCTTGCGCTCATCGACGAACCACTCGGTCTCGCCGCTCCGGTCGAGCAGCAGGAACGACTGCGGCAACGGCGTGTACTGGACATCGCTGCCCCGCACGTTGAGCAGCCAGGCGATATTGTCGGGTTGCGTCTCGACCAGGAAATCCGCGCCGAGCTCGGTGAGCCGTGCCCCGATGCGGCGCCGCTTGTCGAGCGCCGCTTCGCCGGCATTGGCAAAGTGCTGGATCCGTCCGGTCGGCGGCGCCGGCTGATCCGGCCAGATCGCATCGATCGGATCGGCCTCGAGCGCCACCAGTTCGCCGTCGGCCTTCTGCATCGCCGCTTTCAGCCGCTCATGCAGATCTGACGGAATCAGCATCGGGTTGAAGCCGATCCGTTGGTTGCGGGGCAGCTTGTCGCCGAGCCAGCGTTCCAGCGGAAAGTCGTAAAAATGCGAGATCTCGAATGCGTCGAGATCGACTTCCTGGCGCACCTGCACCTGGTAGCGGCCATCGACGAAGATCACCGCGCTGTCGGCGGTCACCAGCGCGATGCCGGCCGAACCGGTGAAGCGCGTGAGGTAGCGCAGCCGCTCGTCATGCGGGGCGCAATATTCGCCCTGGTGCGCGTCGAAGCGCGGCACGATCACCCCGTCTATGCCGAGCCCGGCGAGTTCGGCCCTCAGGGCGGCGAGCCGGTTCATCTCAGAAGCCATATTTGGCAAGGTCCGGACGGGACTTCAGCCCGGCCTCGGTGACGGCGCGAACCTGCGCCTCCTCGGCCCCGACCAGGGCGAGGCGCGGCGCGCGGGTGACCGGCGAGGTGCCGCGCACGATCGTCTCCACCAGCTTGATGTTCTGGACGAATTTCGGCCCGATATCCATGTGCAGCAGTGGCAGGAACCAGCGGTAGATTTCCAGCGCTTCGGGGATCCGCCCCTCCTCGACCAGCCGGTAGATGGCGACGGTTTCACGCGGGAAGGCCACGACCAGCCCGGCGATCCAACCGCTGCAGCCCAGGATCAGGCTTTCGAGCGCCAGGTCGTCGACCCCGGTGAGCAGCTGGTAGCGATCGCCCAGGGCGGCCAGCGTCTCGTTGATGCGGCGGGTGTCGCCGGTCGATTCCTTGATGGCGACGAATTTCGGCTCGTCGGCCATTTCGAGGAGCATCTCCTTGCTCACGTCGATGCCATAGGCGATCGGGTTGTTGTAGATGATGATCGGCAGGTTGGAGGCAGCGGCGATGGCCCGGTAATGCGCCACCACTTCGCGATCGTCGGCGAGGTAGCGCATCGCCGGCAGCACCATCAGTCCCTCGATGCCGAGCTTTTCGGCTTCGGCGGCGAGCGCTGCGCCGGCCCGGGTCGAGTCCTCGGCGATGGTGAGCAGAATCGGCTTCCGCCCTGCCGCGGCCTCGATGGCCACCCGGGCGATGGCGAGCTTTTCCTCGCGCGTCAGGCTGCTGGCCTCGCCGAGCGAACCGCAGACGATGACGCCGTCGACCCCGGCGGCGATCTGATAGGCGACATCTGCTTTGACGGCGGCGAGATCGACCTCCTGATCGCTCGTCATCTTGGTGGTGATCGCCGGGAACACGCCGCGGAAATCGCTCTTTCGCATTGTCTTGTCCTTGTCTCGCGGGCAACGGCCGCCATCGTTCGAACACATCCGGGCGTCCGACTTTGCCAGTGTCTTAGGCGCAAAAGTAACTGTCGGCAAGTTGTCGACATTACTATTGACAATCTGCGTACAGGCTGTCGACTATTGCAGTTACGGGAGCGGCTGCCCTCTGCACTCGCTCGCCCATCAAGGAGGGAACCCATGGCGCATACCAACCTGAAACGAGGCGGATTGCTGCCGCGGCTGGCGCTGGCCGGCCTCGTCGCGACCGCCCTGTCGACCGTACCGAGCCTGGCGCAGGACGCCCAGCCGGGCGGCACGCTGCGCATCCTCGGCACCGAGGATCTCGACCATTTCGACCCCACCTCGGCGGCCCTGGTCACCACCAACAATTTCCTGCGCGCCGTATCGCGCCAGCTGATCTCCTACGAGGCCTCGACCGACGAAACGGTCCGCATCACCCCCAAGGGCGATCTCGCCACCGAAGTGCCGCAGCCCACCGATGACGGGCTCACCTACACCTTCAAGCTCCGCCAGGGCGCGCAGTGGAACGCCCCGTCGGGCGCCCGCCAGATCACCTCGGCCGATCTCGAACGCGGCTTCAAGCGCATGTGCAACCCGGCGCTCGGCTCGGCGGCGCTGACCTACTACTCGAGCCTCGTCGCCGGCATGGCCGAGTTCTGCGATGGCTTCAGTAAGGTCGAGCCGACCGTCGAGGCGATGAAGGCCTATATCGAGGGCAACGACATCACCGGCATCGAGACGCCGGATGACGAAACCGTGGTGATCCGGCTGACGCAGCGCGCCGGCGACTTCATCTACATGTTGTCGCTCGCCACCTCTGCTCCGGCACCCGTCGAAGTGCTCGACTACATGCCGGATGGCCCGGATTACCGCAGCAATTTCATCGCCAGCGGCCCCTACACCCCCGGTGCCTACACCCCGGATTCCTCGCTGCAGCTGGTGCGCAACCCGGCCTGGACCGCCGACAGCGATCCGCTGCGCAAGGCCTATGTCGACCAGATCGACATCACCTTCGGGCTCACCGTCGACGCCATCATGCAGCAGCTGCAATCGGGCGACGGCGACATGACCTATGACGTCACCATCCCGCCGGCCATCCTGTCGATGCTGACCGCCCAGGGCGACGACAAGCTGATGACGGTGTCGTCGGGCAACACCAACTTCATCTTCATCAACACCGTCTCGGGCAACAACAATGGCGCGCTCAAGGACCTGAAGGTCCGCCAGGCGCTGAACTACGCCGTCGACAAGGCCGCCATCGTCCAGCAGATGGGCGGGCCGTCGATCGCCAAGCCGGTGAACGGCATTTTCGGCCTCGGGGTGCTCGGCTACCACGAGTTCGACCTCTACCCCTCGGCTGACGCCAAGGGCGACCCGGAAAAGGCCAAGGCGCTGCTCGCCGAAGCCGGCTTCCCCAACGGCATCACGCTGAAAATGCCGTTCCGCAACAAGGGCAACGAGCCGGCGGTGGCGCAGACCATCCAGGCCTCGATGGCCAAGGCCGGCATCACCCTCGAGCTGACCCCGGTGGCCCCCGCCGACTACTACTCGAAGTTCATGACCAACCCTGTGAACACCCAGGAAGGCACCTGGGATATCGCCCCGGTCGGCTGGACTCCGGATTGGGCCGGCGGCTCGGCGCGCTCGGTGTTCCAGCCGCAGTTCAGCTATGACGGCACGCACCAGACCTACAACTACACCGACTACAACAACGACAAGGCCAACGAGCTGGCCCAGCAGGCGATCAACGCCACGACGCCCGAAGAAGTCGGCGCGCTCTGGGCCCAGGTCGACGAGCTGGTCATGGCCGACGCCCCGGTGGTGCCGCTGATCGCCAACCTGATCGTGCTCTACCACGGCGCCGCCGTGCAGAACTTCCAGCCCTACTCGATCGGCGTGCAAGGCGACTGGACCAACGTCTGGCTGCAGCAATAGGCTGAGGCTGACGAGCCGGCGCGGGGATTGCGCGGTGCGCACAGAGTACCCCCCACCCTGTCCCTCCCCCGCAAGGGGGGAAGAGACGCCCACACCGGCGCCAGTGTTTTGGTCTCCCTCCCCCTTGCGGGGAGGGGACAGGGGTGGGGGTACTCTTTCCTCACCGGCTCATCGGCCGCGTTGTCGCCATGTGCGATTTCTCGAGGGTTCGGGGCCGGTACTTAATAGTCGTGCCTTGGACCAGCGCCCTCACTTCGCCGGTCCGCAGTCTGGAGCAGTTGCGTGGCAGTTCTCGAAGCGCGGCATCTGAGCGTCGATATCCCCACCGAGGACGGTGTGATCCACGCGGTGCGCGACGTCTCCTTTGCGCTCGAAGCCGGCGAACTGTTCGGCATTGCCGGCGAGTCCGGCTCGGGCAAGAGCGTCCTCACCCAGGCCATCCTCGGCCTGCTTCCCAATGCGATCGTGTCGGGTGAAGTGCTGTTCGAGGGCCGCAACCTGCTCGGCCTCAAGCCCGCCGAACTGCAATCGATCCGCGGCTCGCGCATCGGCATGATCTTCCAGGATCCGATGTCGAGCCTCCACCCCTATTACACCGTCGGCAGCCAGATCACCGAGATGATCCACGCCCACGAGAAGGTGGAAAAGCCGGTGGCGCGGCGCCGTGCCGTCGACCTCCTCGCCCGCGTCGGTATCGCCGAAGCCGATCGCCGCTTCGATAGTTTCCCGCACCAGTTCTCCGGCGGCATGCGGCAGCGCGTGATGATCGCCATGGCGCTGGTGCTCAACCCGCCGCTGGTCATCGCGGACGAGCCCACCACCGCCCTCGATGTCACCGTGCAGGCGCAGATCGTCGCGCTGCTCGACGAGATGCGGCGCGAACTTGGCACCACCGTGGTGATGATCACCCACGACCTCGGCCTCCTCTCCAGCATCGCCGACCATGTGATGGTGATGTATGCCGGCCGGCGCATGGAACTGGGGCCAAGCGCCCCGCTCTTCGCCGCCCCGGCCCATCCCTACACCGCGGGGCTGCTCGCCTCCTCACCCGCCAATTACGAGGCCGGCGCCGAACTGGTGCCGATCCCTGGCCGGCCGCCCAGCCTGCTCGAAACGCCGGCCGGATGCGTGTTCGCGCCGCGCTGCGCCAGCGCCCTGCCCCGCTGCACCAGCGAGGCGCCGCCGCTGCGGGTGTTCAGCGATGGCTTGCAGTCGCTGTGCTGGCTCGAAGGCCCGCCCGCCGATGCCGCCGCCAGCGTCGCGGCCGTCGCCAAAGCCCCGGCCGCCGACGAGACCGTGGTCAAGGCCGAGGGCGTCCGCCTCACCTATGGCGCTGGAAGTCTCTTCAACCCCGGCGCCGGCTTCGAGGTGCTGAAGGGCATCGATCTCGAACTCCGCCGTGGCGAAACCCTCGGCCTTGTCGGCGAAAGCGGCTGCGGCAAATCCACCTTTGCCCGCGTCCTCGCCGGGCTGATCCCGATGACCTCAGGCAAGGTGGCGCTGCTCGGCCGCGACCTCGGCTCGCTCGACCCGCGCGCCTGGCAGGCGATGCGGCGTGAGGTGCAACTGGTGTTCCAGAACCCGTTCGGCGCGCTCAACCCGCGCCGCCGTGTCGGCGCCATCATCGGCGATCCGTTCCGCATCCACGGCCTCGCCGCGGGCGCCGAACGCAAGCGGGAAGTGCAGCGGCTGATGGAACTGGTCGGGCTCAACCCCGAGCACTACAACCGCTTCCCCTCGGAATTCTCCGGCGGCCAGCGCCAGCGCATCGGCATCGCCCGGGCCCTGGCGCTAAACCCCGCGCTGATCATCTATGACGAGCCGGTCTCGGCCCTCGATGTGTCGATCCAGGCGCAGGTGCTGAACCTGATGCGCTCGCTGCAGCGCGATCTCGACCTCACTTACCTGTTCATCTCGCACGATCTCGCCGTGGTCCGGCATGTCTGCGATCGCATCGCAGTGATGCAGGCCGGCCAGATCGTCGAGCTCGCCGACGCCGAAACGCTCTACCGCACGCCGCAGCACCCCTACACCCAGACCCTGCTCGCCGCCTCGGTCGCCACCCCGCCCCGCCACCCTGCCGCCGGCCGCACGCTGGTCGCCTCGCACGTTCCGGAGGCCGCATGACCGCGCCAGCCGCCATCCCCGTCGTGCAGCGCGGCTCGCTGGCGCTGACGCTGCGCCGGCTCGGGCGTGACCCGGCCATCATCGCCGCGCTGGTCTTCATCGTGCTGGTGGTGATCTTCGCCCTCTCGGCGCCGTGGATTTCGGCGCTGACCGGCCACTCCGCCATCGAGCAGTACCGCGATACCGGCCTCTCCGAGATGGGCCTGCCGGTGGCGCCGAATGCCGAATTCCTGTTCGGCACCGACCATCTCGGCCGCGATGTCCTCGTCCGCCTCGCCTATGGCGCACAGGTCTCGCTCACTGTCGGCGTGCTCGCCGCCGTGGTTGCCGCCCTGATCGGCATCACCGTCGGCATGGTCGCCGGCTATTTCGGCGGCTGGGTCGATACCGTGCTGAGCCGCGCCATGGATCTGGTGATGAGCGTGCCGTTCCTGCTCTGCGCCCTGGCGCTGGTCTCGGTGTTCGGCCCCAGCCTGTCGCTCAGTATCGGCGTCATCGTCTTTTTCAGCTGGACCACCATGGGCCGCGTCATCCGCGGCCAGGTGATGTCGCTGCGCCGGCAGGAATTCGTCGAAGCCAGCCGCTCGCTCGGCGCCGGGCCGCTGTCGATCATGTTCATCGACATCCTGCCCAATCTCAGCGTGCCGATCATCGTCTACACCACCATGATGATCCCGGGCTCCATCGTCTTCGAGGCGACGCTGAGCTTTCTCGGCATGGGCATCGTGCCGCCGGCCCCCAGTTGGGGCGGCATGCTGGCCGATGCCGCCGGCAATTCGCTCTACCTCGTCGCGGCCTGGCTGGTGCTGATCCCGGGCCTCGCGCTGCTCTTCACCACGCTCGCCTTCAACATCCTCGGCGATGGGCTGCGCGACGCGCTCGACCCGCGCGGCCGGCCAGTCAGGAAAGCTGCCAAGGGGAAAGCCAGATGATCCGCTATCTCCTCGGGCGGGTGGCGTTCGGCGCGCTGATCCTTTTGACGCTCAGCATGTTCGTGTTCTTCCTGTTCTTCGTCGCCCCGGGCGATCCGGCCCGCATGGTGGCGGGCGACAAGGCGACCGAGACGCAGCTGATCCAGATCCGCACCAATCTCGGCCTCGACCGGCCGATCCACGAGCAATATCTGAGCTTTCTCGGCAAGGCCGTGACCGGCGATCTCGGCTTTTCCTACCGCAACCAGCAGCCGGTCGCGAAGCTGATCTTCAACCGCCTGCCCGCCACCCTGTCGCTGGTGGTGGGTGGCGTCCTGGTCTGGCTTGCCGTCGGCATCCCCATCGGCATCATGTCGGCCCGCCATCCCGGCGGAGTGCGCGATCGGCTCGGCCAGGGCTTCATCCTCATCGGCCTCAGCTTTCCGACCTTCGTGCTCGGCATGATGTCGCTCTACCTGTTCTATTTCCTGCCCCGGCAATCGGGCTTCATGCTGTTCCCGGCCGGCGGCTTCAAGCCGTTCCTGCCCAACCCGGCGATCTGGGCCTGGCACCTGATCCTCCCCTGGACCACGCTGGCGCTGACCACCGCCGCGGTCTATGCCCGGCTCACCCGCGGCCAGATGCTCGAAGTGATGGGCGAGGATTACATCCGCACCGCCCGCGCCAAGGGGCTTTCGGAGCGAAAGGTGGTGTGGAAGCACGGCATGCGCGCTACCCTCACCCCGCTCGCCACCCAGCTCGGCGCCGATATCGCGCTGCTGCTCGGCGGCGCCATCGTCATCGAACAGGTCTATGGCCTGCAGGGCGTCGGCGCCCTCGCGGTGCAGGCGGTGGCCAACCAGGACCGGCCGATCATCATCGGCGTGGTGCTGCTCGGCGGCCTCTTCATCGTCGTCGCCAACATCATCGTCGACATCGCGTATGTGCTGCTCGACCCGCGCGTGCGGTAGGGGTGTGCAGGAATGTCGTTGAGCACGATCCCGACACACCCACCGGCTGTCATCCCTGCGAAAGCAGGGACCCAACTATCCGCTGGCGTAGGCTGCGAGATGGGTCCCTGCTTTCGCAGGGATGACATCGCGCCCGGCTCGGGTCATCAGTGAAAAAGCTCTGGAGAGGTTCTTCAATGCCCGTCGCCGAATACATCATCCCCGGCATGCTGATCCGCGATCACCTGCTGCCGGTGCCGCTCGATTGGCAGAAGCCCGAGGGTCAGTCGATCGAGCTGTTCCTGCGCGAGGTGGTCGATCCGACCAAGCGCCATGACGACCTGCCGCTATTGGTGTTCCTGCAGGGCGGCCCCGGCGGCAAGTCACCGCGTCCGACCAAGGGCAGCCCGTCCTGGCTGGCCGAGGCGCTGAAGACGCATCGGGTGATCCTGCCCGACCAGCGCGGCACCGGTCGCTCCACCCGCATCGAAGCCGCCACCATGGCGCAGTTCTCCGATGCAGAGGCCGCCGCCGACTATCTCGGCCATTTCCGCGCCGATTCCATCGTCGACGATTTCGAGCACGCCCGCAAAACCCTGTTCGCCGGCAAGCGCTGGGAATCGCTGGGCCAGAGCTATGGCGGCTTCCTCACCCTCACCTATTTGAGCCGTTACCCCGAAGCGCTCGCTGCCTGCTATGTCGCCGGCGGCCTCGCCAGCCTCAAGCCCGATGCCGACGAGGTCTACCGCCGCACCTACCCGCGCGCCGCAGCAAAGAGCCGGCTCTATTACAAGCGCTATCCCGACGACGTCGCCCGCGTCGCCGCTATCGCCGATTTCATCGACGGCAACGAGGTCCGCCTGCCCGATGGCGACCGGCTCACCGTCAAACGGCTGCAGACCATCGGCATTGATCTCGGCATGGCGCCCGGCCACGAGAACGTCCACTGGCTGATCGACGAAGCCTTCTCCGCCCCGGGCCGGCTATCCGACCACTTCCTCGCCAGTGTCATGAGCCTCACCAGCTATGACGGCGGCCCGCTCTTTGCCGCGCTGCAGGAGAGCATTTACGGTCACGGCGCCGGCGCCACCGACTGGGCCGCCGAGCGGGTCCGCGCCGAGCATCCCGAGTTCGATCCGTCGGCCCGTCCGCTGCTGTTCACCGGCGAGATGATGTATCCTTGGATGTTCGAGGAAATCCGCTCGCTCCGCCCGTTCCGCGCCGGCGTCGAGGCGCTGGCGGCGCGACGGAGCTACTCCGCGCTCTACGACCTGCAGCGGCTTGCCGCCAACCAGGTGCCGGTCAGCGCCGTGGTCTATTTCGACGATCTCTATGTCGATGCCGGCCTGTCGCTCGAAACCGCCGCCGCGGTCGGGAACCTCCAGCACTGGGTCACCAACGAATACGAACATGACGGCATCCGTCAGAGCGGCGACGTGTTCAAGCGGCTGGTGGAGATGGTGAAGGAAGCAGGTGGGCCGCTGAAGGCCTAGGCACGACTTGCAGCAGGATTCCTCCCCACCGAGGCGGCAGTCGGGATTTCCTCTCCCGCTTGCGGGGGAGGGGGGACCAGCCGAAAGGCTGGTGGGAGGGGGGTGCCACAAACACCGGCCTCCGCCCAGTCCGCCCATCATTCGTGCGTGGGGCTCCCCCCTCCCACCACGCTTTCGCGTGGTCCCCCTCCTCCGCAAGCGGGAGAGGAATCCTGACTGCGCGCGGCGTGCACAAGATGCCCCTAAATCACCCCGCGTCTGATCGCCTCGGCCACTGCCTGCACGCGGTTGGAGGCGTTGAGCTTGGTGGTGATCTCCTGCACCTTGCGCTTCACGGTGATCTCGGTGAGCGCCATCTCGCTGGCGATGTCCTGCGAACGGCTGCCGTCGGCGAGCAGCCTGAGCATCCTGACCTCCTGCGGGCTGAGCCCGCTGTCGCGCTGGATCTGCTGCGATGCCACGCGCCGATATTCCTCCATCATTGCCGGGATCAGCTCGGCCGACAGCGTGCGCTCGCCGGCATGGATGGCGCGGATCGCCTGCGCCAGCGTCTCGTAGGAATTGGTCTTGAGCAGATACGCATCGGCGCCCGCCTCCAGCGCCCCGACCAGGTACTGCCGGTCGTCATAGGTGGAGAGGATAATGCATTTGGGCGCATCGGCCCGCGCCTTGATCAGCCGCGCCAACTGGATGCCGTCCATGGTGCCGAGCCGGATGTCGATGGTCACCACATCGGGCTTGCGCCGCACCAGCTCCTCCAGCGCATCGTTGGCATTGCCCGCTTCGGCCACCACCTTCATGTCGCCTTCACCCTCCAGCAGGCTCTTCACGCCGCGGCGGAAGATCTCGTGGTCGTCGACGATCATGACCTTAATGCGCTGCTGATCCACCTGGCACCCCGATGATGATGTTGGTCCCCTGCCCTGGGCGGCTGTCGATCGACACCTCGCCGCCCACCGCGTTCGCCCGCTCGCGGATGCCGACGAGGCCCAGCCCCTGTTCGGCCGCATCGAGCGCGAAACCGCAACCATCGTCGCGGATCGACACTTCGAGCCGCGTCGGGGCGAAATCCAGCAGCAGCTCGAGCCGCTCCGCCCCGGCATGGCGGACGGCGTTCTGGCACGCCTCCTGCACGATGCGGTAGACCGCGAGGTCGGCCTCCGGCCCGAGCGCGAACGGCGTGCCGCTGACGCTGATATCGGTGGCGAGCGACACGCTGGCCGGCAGCGACGACAGGTAGTTCTCGAGCGCCGGGATCAGCCCCAGCTCGTCCAGCACCGTCGGCCGCAGGGCATAGATGATCTGCTTCATCTCCTGCAGCGTGGTGTCGAGCATGCGCTGGCACTGCGTCAGCCGCTGGTCGAATTCCGGATCGACCACCCGTCGCCTGAGCGCCTGCAGTTCATAGGTGGAGGCGAGGATCGACTGCGCCACGCTGTCATGCAGGTCATAGGCGATGCGCCGCCGCTCTTCTTCCTGCACGCCCACCAGCCGCCGCAGCAGCGCCTGCAATTCGTGCGCCTTGTGGGCGATCTCGTCGCGCGCATCCTGCAGTTGCGCCGTGCGGCTCGCGACCTTCTGCTCCAGCGCCTCGCTGAGCTCGGTGGCGCGCGCGAACAGCCGCGCGTTGCCGATCGCCACCACGGCCTGGTCGGCAAAGGTACGCACCACCCGGCCATGCTCGGTGCTGTAGAAATCCGGCTCCGGCCAGTCGATGCAGAGCCAGCCGATGCAATCGTCACCCAGCACCAGCGGGGCGCTGCACCACGAGCGCACCTGCCCGGTTCCAGGCTGCCACACCCAGTCGAGCTGGGTGCGGACATCGCCGATGATCAGCGTGCGGTGGTCGCGCAGCACCGGCGCGCTGAGCGGCGCATCCTCGGGCCGGAACACCACGCTGCGCACCAGCGCGTCATCGGGGTAGCCCTTGGCCGCCACCACCCGCATCAGCCCATCCTCGCCCAGCAGCGTCACCCGGCAGCCGCGATGCGGCACCACCCGGCCCAGCTCCTTGAGCACCGCCTCGAGCACATGGCTGGGGTCGAGGCTGGACGAGATGATGCGCGACACGTCGGCCAGCGTGTCGGCGAGTTCGCGCTCCTGCCGCTCGGCCGCGAACAGCCGGTTCTGTTCGATCGCCGGAGCGATCTGGTCGGCAATGGTCTGGAGGAGGATCACGTCGTCACGCCGGAACGCATCGCGCCGGTCGCTCTGGATATCGAGCACCCCGATCACCCGCTGCCCCAGCCGCAGCGGCAGGGCCAGTTCCGAGGCGGTGTTGGGCAGCATGGCGTGCGAGACGAAATGCGTGTCCTGCGTCACGTCGGCCGAAATGCGGATCCTGCCGGTTTCGGCCACCCGCCCGATGATGCCGCGGCCGATGGTTTCGCTGAACCCCGCCGCCATCAGCTGCTCGGCAAACGGCCCGCTCGCATGCACCAGGTCGGTGCTGCCCGCCGCCTCGTCGACCAAAAGCAGCTGGATATGCTCGTAGCCTAGGGAGCGATGGATCAGCCGGGTGATCTCCTCGAACAGTTCCGCCCGGTTGTGGATCGAGGTCACCTGCTGGCCCAGACGGTGCACCAGCGACAGGTGGCTGCGGATGCGCTCGCTCTGCGCCATCAGCGCGCTGGTCTGCAACAGGCCGCTGAGATCGTCGGCCACCAGCCGCACCAGTTCGGTGCGCCGCCGGGCCCCGCGCTCGGCCAGCGGAAAACCGAGCACCACATGGCCTTGCGGCCCTTCGATGCCGGCCAGCACCGCGCCCTCCACGGCATAGCCCTGGCTGGCCGCCCGGTTGATCAGGTGGGTGGGAAAGCTGACCGTTTCCCCCGCGCGCAGCCTCACCTCGCCCAGCTGCCGGTGGATCGACGGCGGAATATCGCCCGATACCAGCACTTCGACGCCGCGTTCCCCGCCCAGGAGCAGCGCCGCCCAGCGGGCGCCGGTGACGCCGATCGCCCGTTCCATCCGTTCGATCAGCTTCTGCCGGTCGGCGATTTCCGGGTCGGTGGTCAACAGGTGCTGCAACCGCAGCGCCTGCATCCCGTCATCGTCGTCGCGGTAGAGCGGGCGGGCGAGCGAGACGCCGGTCTGTACTGGAGTATCGCCCGCCGAAAAACCCATCTGCCCTAAGCCCGTCCGCCGCCTGTTCGAGATCTGCCGGATAGCGCCAGGCCCGCCCCGTCGAGCCGCTCGCCGTGTCCCGCGGGGCCGATAATTCGTCCCCCGTCGAACACAGTCAACCCGCGGCTGATCGTTTTCTGCACACTGCCTAAAAACTGAGCGCCGACATAGGCGCTATGCGGGTTGCGGTATTCGAGGTCCGCCGCCTGCAGCGTGAAGCGACGGTCCGGATCGACCAGCACCAGGTCGGCATCGGCGCCGGCCGACAGGCTGCCCTTTTTGGGGTAGTGGCCGAACAGCCGCGCCGGGTTGGCCGCCGTCATCCGCACCAGGTCGGGCAGCGGCAGCCCGCGCTTGGCCACGCCTTCGGTGAGCAGCGCCGGCAGCGTCGACTGCACGCCGGAAATCCCGCCCCAGGCCTCGAAGATGTCGGCGTCGCCGGCGGTCTTTTCTTCCCGGAGGCAGGGCGAGTGGTCGGAGGTGATCACGTCCACCGCTCCGGCCAGCACCCGGTCCCACAGTGCTTCCCGCTCGGCCGGGGCGCGCAGCGGCGGTGCGCATTTGGCCACCGGCCCCAGCCGTTCGAGATCGGTCTCGTCGAAGAACAGGTAGTGGGCGCAGGTCTCCGACGTCACCGCCACGCCGCGCGCCCTGGCGGCGCTGATCCGGTCGATGCCCTCGGCACACGAGACATGCACGATATGGAGCCGCGCCCCGGTCGCCTCGGCGAGCCCGATGGCCTCGTCGATCGCCGTGAGTTCGGCCGCGATCGGCCGCGCCTCGCCCCACGCCGCCCGATCCGTCCGCCCCGCGGCGCGCAACGCCATCGTCAGCCGGCCGGTCATTTCCTCGTCCTCGGCATGCACCGCGAGGAACGAGCCGAAGCTGGCGATCTGCGCCATGCCCTCGCGCATGATCCGCGCATCGGAGCGCGGAAAATCCGTCGCCGTGACCATGAACGCCTTGAACCCGACGACGCCGCCGGCCTGGAGGTCCGCGAGATCGGCGAGGTTGTCCTCCACCAGCCCGCCCCACAGCGCATAGTCGACATGGCTCACCGCCGCCGCGGCCTGCTTCAGCCGCAATGCCTCGGCGTTGATGGTGGGCGGATGCGCATTGAGCGGCATCTCGACGAAACTGGTGACGCCGCCGGCCGCCGCGGCGCGGCTGCCGGTCTCGAACCCTTCCCAGTGTCCCCGCCCCGGCTCGGAGAAATGCACATGGGCGTCGACCAGCCCGGGCAGCAGCAGCAACCCGCCGGCGTCGATTTCCTCCAGCGCCTCGAGCGGCGGATTGCCCTCCACCAGTTGCGCGATGCGGCCGCCCGTCACCGCGACGCCGCCGAGAAACTCGCGCTCCTCGGTGACGACGCGTCCGTTGCGGATATAGAGATCGAAACCGCTCACCTCAGTCCAATCCGATCAGTCGTGCCGGGTTGGTGGCGGTCATGGTCTGCACTTCCTCCACCGAGAAGCCGAAATACAGCAGCATCGAGATCATCATCCGCATCCCTTCGATCGGCGATGGCAGCACGCGCACCCCGTAATCGGTGGCCAGCACGAACTGCGAAGGCCCGACATCGCGGATGCCCTGCAGCCAGCTCATCGCCCGGCCATGCACGATCGAGCCCATGTCCATCAGCTCGCGCTCGACATAGTAGTGGGTCTGCGGCATCCACGGTCCACCGAAATCGACGGCGCAGGCTTCGAGGAAGAAGCCCTTGCGCGCCACTTCCTTCTGCTGCTCGATGGTCAGCAGCTGGCGCGCCGGGTGCGCCACCAGCACCTTCCTGATCCCGTACTCTTCGGCCAGTTCCACCACCCGCAGCGCCTCGGGTCCCGACACGTGCCCGGTATTGAGATAGACCTCGGGGCGCTCGGCCACCATTTCGAGGATCTGCTTGAGCTCATCCGGCACCGGCCCATCGAGCGGGATGCGCACGGCGCGGCTCAGTTCCTTCTCGGCAAAGCCGGGGATCGCGTCCTTGAACGGCACCAGCTTGCCCTCGACCAGCGTCGATTCCGTCGAGGCCGAGTGATAGGTGCAGTGCGAGCCGAAGCTGATCATCCGGCAGCCATCGCCCAGGTTCAGCGCCGTGCGCACGGCGCGCGGGTTCATGCCGCCATGCGCCGAGTTCATCAGGTATCCGCCATAGGTGCGGAAGTCCTTCATGTAGCGGTTGACCATCCAGGCCGTGCCCGAGGCCCAGCCGAACACGTCGTAGTAGAGGATGGTGCGCATGCCCGCCGCTCGCGCCATCTCCGCCACCTGGATCGGGTCGAAATGCCCCGGGTTGGAGCGCAGCACCGGTCCGGCATGCACATGGCTGTCGATGGCGCCGACCAGCAGCTCCTCGGGCAGTTCCATGGTGCGGTTGTAGAAGGGTTCGTAAGTCGCCATGACGCCCGCTCCCCTCAGACCGGATCGAGGCCGATGAGCCGCGCCGGGTTATGCGCGGTCATGGTGCGGATTTCGTCGGGGGTGAACTCGTAGTCGAGCAGCGTGGTGATCAGCGTGCGCATCCCCTGCACCGGCGTCGAGGCGGCGCGGATGCCGTAATCGGTACCGAGCACGAAATGCTCCGGCCCGACCTCGCGGATGTCTCCCATCCACTGCGTCGCGGTGCGCCTCAGCCGCGGCAGGTCGCCCGAGCGGTCCATGTATTTCTTCTCGACATAATAGTGGGTGCGCGGCGCATGCGGGTAGAGCCAGTCGACCAGGCACCCCTCGAGGAAGAAGCCGCGGCGCGCCGCATCCTTCTGCTGCTCGATGCTGAGCTGCTGGCGCGCCGGATGGGCGATCAGCACCTTGTGGATGCCGAACTCCTCGGCGAGGTCGAGGATGCGCAGCACCTCGGGCCCCGAGACATGGCCGGTGTTGAGATAGACATCCGGGTGGTCGGCCACCATCTGCAGGATCTCGGCCAGATCATCCGAGATCGGCCCCTCCTCCGGAATGCGGATGGCGCGGCTCAGCTCCTCCTTGACGAATTCCGGATAGGCATCCTTGAACGGCACCAGTTGCCCGTCGATGATCGTCGACTCCCGGCTGGCCGAGAAATAGGTGCAGTGCGAGCCGAAGCTGATGAACCGACACCCTTCCTCCATGTAGAGCGCGGTGCGCACCGAGCGGGGGTTGAGCCCGCCATGCGCCGAGTTCATCAGGTAGCCGCCGAAGGTCTTGATCCCCGGCACATGCCGGTTGACCATCCAGGCGGTGCCCGAGGCCCAGCCGAACACATCGTAATAGACGATGGCCCGCATCCCCGCTTCCCGCGCCTCGATGGCCACTTCGAAGGGGTCCTGATGGCCCGGGTTGGAGCGCAGCACCGGGCCGGCATGGACGTGGCTGTCGATGGCGCCGACGAGCAACTCGGATGGCAGTTCCATCGACCGATCGTAGAAGAACTCACTGATAGTCATGATGCCGCTTTCTGATCGACTTGGTTTTGGTTTGGGGTTTCGCCGCTGAGCCAGCAGGCGGCACGGTGGCCGCCGCCGAGCTCGGTCACGGGAGGAGCAGTGTGGCAGCGCTCATGCGCCAGGGGACAGCGGGCGCGCACCGGGCACTCGCCCGGTTTCACCTCGCCGAGCACCAGTTCGCCGCGCATCGCGATGCCGTCGTCCGGTTTTGGGGTGAGGCGCGGCGCCGCGCCCAGCAAGGCGCGCGTATAGGGGTGCGAGGGCGCCGAGAACACCGCGTCGGCCGGCCCTTCCTCGACGATCACGCCCAGATACATCACCATGACGCGGCTCGAGATGTAGCGCACCACCGCCACGTCATGGCTGATGAACAGCATGGCCGTGCCCACCGCCACCTGCAGGTCCTTGAGGGTGCGCAGCACCTGCGCCTGCACCGAAACGTCGAGCGCCGAAGTCGGCTCGTCGAGCACCATGACCTGCGGTTCGCAGGCCAGCGCCCGCATGATGGCGACGCGCTGCCGCTCGCCGCCCGACAGCTGATGCGGATAGCGCTCCAGCGTCTCTTCGCGGAGGCCGACCAGCGTCGCGAGTTCCACGAGCCGGGCCCGCTCGTCCTCGCGCGCCACGGTGCGGAAATTGCGCAGCGCCTCGGTGACGAAGGTCGCGACCGTCATCCGCGGGTTGAGGCAGGTTTCCGGCCGCTGGAAGACGATCTGCACGTTCTTCCTGAAGCGGCGCTTGGCCGCGCCGCTGAGCGCCGAGAAATCGGTGCTATCGACGATGATCTCGCCGGCATCGGCCGATTGCAGCCCGACGACGCAGCGGCCCAGCGTGGTCTTGCCGCAGCCGCTCTCGCCGATCAGCCCGACCACTTCGCCCGGCTGGACATCGAACGAGACGCCGCGCACCCCCACCGGCATGGCGTCCGGCGCCGCCGGATTGTGGAACAGCTTGGTCAGCGTGCGAACGCTGAGGGCCGGAGCGCTCATGCCGCTTCTCCCTCATAGAGCACGCAATGCACCTGGTGCCCGCCGCGCGCGATGGCCGGCGGCAGGCCCGCCTCGCATCGGGCCCTTACATGCGGACAGCGATGCGAGAACCGGCAGCGCACGATATCGTTGCGTCCGCCCCAGACGCTGCCCTCGAGCGGCACCAGTTCATGCGGCTCGTCGACATCCGGCACTGCCGCGATCAGCCCCTTCGTATAGGGGTGGAGCGGCGTGGCGAAGATCGAGCGCAGCGCCCCCTCCTCCACCACCTGTCCGGCATGCATGATGCTGAGGCCCGAGCAATATTCCGACACCAGCGACAGGTTGTGCGCGATGAGGACGATCGCCATGTCGCGCTCCCGGCAGATCCGGGTGAGGAAGCGCAGGAGCTCGCGCTCGGTGGTGACATCGAGCGCCGTGGTCGGCTCGTCGGCGATCAGCAGCGCCGGGTTGCTGGCCATGGCGCAGGCCATGGCGACGCGCTGCGCCTGCCCCCCGCTGATCTGGTGCGGGTATTTTTCACCCAGATCGGCAAAATTGAGCCCCACCAGCCGGAACAGTTCGGTGATCTCTTTCGGCCGGGCCGGTTTCGGCACCTTGCGCTGCGCCAGCACCCGCTCGACCTGCCGTCCGGTGGTGAGGAACGGGCTCAGCGCCCCCTTGGCGTTCTGGAACAGCAGCGACACGCCATGCGAGAGGTTGCCGCGCAGGCCCTTCTGGTCGCTCGCCGGCAGCCGCCGGCCACCGAAGCCGACCTCGCCGCTTCTGACCAGGAGGCCCGGCGCCGCAAGGCCGACGCTCGCCATCATCGAGATCGATTTGCCCGAGCCGCTTTCGCCGACAAGGCCGTAGATCTGCCCGCGCTCCACCGCGAGGTTCATGTTCTCGACGATGCGCCGGGTGACCCCACCGCGCCTGGTATCAATCGAGAGGTTCTGGATTTCGAACAGTTTCTCGCCCATCACTCGCTCCCCCGGCGCGGATCGAGCCGCGCCTCGAGCGCGTCGCCCATCAGGTTGAGGCTGAAGATCGTGGTGGCGAGCACGAGGCCGGGGCAGATGCTCATCCACCAGGCGCCCTGCACCAGGTAGTTGGTGCCTTCGGCCACCATCACCCCGAGGTCCGGCGTCGGCGGCCTGATGCCGATGCCGAGGAACGACAGCACCGCGACATTACCCACCGCCGCGGCGAGGTTGAGGCTGCCATGGATGACGATCGGGTTGACCGTATTGGGGAGCAGATGCCGGAACAGGATCGACATCTCCGAGGCGCCCGAGCAGCGCGCCGCGTCGATATACTCGAGGCTCTTCTTGCTCAGCGCCTGGCCGCGGATCACCCGCGCATAGAGCGGGATATTGATCAGCACCGTGACGATGACGATGCTCTCGACGCCCGGCCCGAGCACCAGCACCAGGATCATCGCGACGAGGATCAGCGGGAAGGACTGGATGATATCGACCAGCCGCATCACCAGGTCGTCGAACCAGCCACCGACATAGCCGCAGATCAGCCCGATCAGGGAGCCGATGACGATGGCGCCGCTCACCCCGACGCCGGCGACGATGAAGTCGATCCGGAGCGAAGTGATGGTGCGCGAGAACACGTCGCGGCCGAAATGATCGGTCCCCAGCCAGTGCGCTGCCGAAGGCGGCAGCAGCACGTCGGGCGTGGTGAGGATCGGGTCGTGGGTGACGAGGAACGGCCCGAAGATTGCCGTCAGCAACAGGATGGCGAGCAGCACCACCCCGACGACGCCCAGCGGGTCGCCGCCAAAGGCGCCGAAATAGAGCTTCCGCCAGCTGCGGCTCGGTCGGGGGCGGGATGCCGTGAGCGGCACGATGCGATCACCTTGCATATTCATGCCGGATCCGGGGGTCGATGAGGGCATAGGAGAGGTCGACAATCAGGTTGGTGACGGCGACGCTGGAGGCGATCAACAGGATGCAGGTCGAAACCGGCGCCATGTCCGAGGTGGTGATGGCGGTGACGGCGTAGCGGCCGATGCCCGGCCAGGCGAACACCGTCTCGACGATGGCGGCGCCGGCCAGCACGTTGGCGACAACGAAGCCGAGCGTCGTGACGATCGGCACCAGCGCGCCGCGGAACGCATCGCCCAGCACCACCTGGCGCGGCCTCAGCCCCAGCGCCCGGCCGAAGGTGACATAGTCCTCGCCCAGCGACTCGCCCATGGCCGAGCGGGTGATCCGCGCCAGCGGCGACACCACGCCCAGCCCCAGCACCAGCGCCGGCAGCATCAGCTGGCGCAGGGCGGCGAAAGCGATATCTGGCTTGCCGGCGAGCAGCGCATCGATGGTGAGGAAGCCGGTGACCGGCGGCGGCGAGATGAACATCGGCGACAGCCGGCCGATTGGCGAGGGCACCAGCCGCCACTGGAAATATAAGAGAAAGATCAGCACCACGCCGAGCCAGAATGCCGGCACCGACTGGATGGCGATATTGACCACCCGCACCAGGTGGTCGGTCGGCTTGCCGCGCCGCACCGCGGCGACCAGCCCGAGCGGAATGCCGACCAGCACGCCGAAGGCGATGCCGAAACTCGCCAGTTCCAGCGTTGCCGGGATGCGCTGCGCCAGGTCTTGCACAACGCTGTTGCCGGTGCCGAAGGAGCGGCCGAACTCGCCGCGAAACACCGATTCCATATAGCGCGCATATTGCACCACCAGCGGCTGATCGAGGCCCATCTGGCGCCGCATCTCGGCGCGCTGCTCGTTGGTGATGTCGGGATAGCGGCTGGTCACCGGATCGGACGGCAAGAGGTATGCCATCGAGAAGGCGACCGCGCTGATGCCGAACAGCACGACGAGCCCGATCGCGAGGCGTCTCAACACGTAAACAAGGATCGGTGGAAGGCGCATCTTGGTCACCGGATGGTCCGAAGAAGCCGCCCCGGCCAGGGGCCGGGACGGCAGGTCACGGGTGGGTCAGGCGCAGGGGCGCAGCCAGGAGAAGGTGATGGTGCCCCAGGGGAACTTGTTGACGTTGCAGATCCGGCTGGAGACCGCGGCGTTCCAGTTCACCTGGTAGAGCGGCGCCGCCAGGTGCTCGCCATTGAGGATGCCGAGCACTTCGGTCTGCAGCTTGCCGTAGGTCTCGGTGTCCTCCTGCGGCACCAGCAGGGCCGCCAGCACATCCTTGTCGAGCGTCGCGTTGGAGAACTGGATGTGGTTGGTGGCGCTGTCGGTGCGATACATCCAGTAGGCCCAGTACATGAAGTCGTTCCACCACGGCCCCATCGAGTGGATCGAGACCTTGAGGTCGCGCTTGCCCCAGGCGATGTCGTCGAAGGCGTTCTGGGTCAGCGGCTTGATCTGCATGTCGAGCCCGATGCCGCGCAGCGCATCCTGGATGATGACGCCGGCCGTCATGTTGCCCGAGCCCTGCACCACCGGCACTTCGAACGACGGCACGTTCCCGGCATACTTGCTCTCCGCCACCAGCTTCTTGGCGGCTTCGACATCGGTGGTGAATTCGGGGTCGGCGACATAGCCCGGCGTGTTGACGCCGACGAGGTTCTGCACCGGGGTACAGAAGCCCTTGCACACCTCGGTCACCAGCCGCTCATAGGGGATCGCCTTGATCACCGCTTCGCGGATTTTCGGATCGTCGAACGGCGGCACGTCGGGCTTCCAGCGCAGCACCGCCACGTCCTGCTGCGAGGGCACCGAGAACACCTTGGTGTTCGGCGATTTCGACAGCACCGAATATTCGTTGGGGGTCATGAAGGCGATATCCGCCTCGCCGCTTTCCATCAGCAGCATGCGGGTCTGCGCATCCGGCACCACCCGGAACATCACCTCAGAATAGAACGGCTTGGCATCGCCCCAGTAGTTCTTGTTGGCGACGGCCGTCAGGTACTCGCCGTTGCGCTGCTCGCCCAGCATGTAGGGCCCCGAGCCCATGGCGTTCTTCTTGATCCACTCGACGCACCAGGTGTCCTCGGCGGTGCGCCCGGCTTCGCAGGCAGCCTTCGACATCACCGTCAGCGACATCGAGGCGAAGTTGCGCAGCGCGTAGCGGCCCAGCCCATCCGGATAGGTGATCTCCAGCGTCTGCGGGTCCACCACCTTCATCTGGTCGACCTTGAAGATGCCGCCGGTCTCGATCTGCGTGGTGCCCCAGCCCATGCGTCCGACCAGCGCCCGCTCGATCGACCAGTAGACATCGTCGGCGGTGACGGGTGAGCCGTCCCAGAACTTGGCGGCCGGGTTGAGGTGGAAGGTCAGCACCTTGTTGTCGGCAGAGATCTCCCACGAGGTGGCGAGCCGCGGCACGATCCTGGTCTGGTCGGCGATGCCGGTGGCCGGATCGATCTCGTAGGTAACGAGCGTATCGAAAAACTCCATCGCCAGCTGGCCGACAAAGGCCGAGGTGTTCTGCGGATCGAGCGTCGCGGGATATTCGTGATGGAGATAGATGAGCCGCGGACCCGAGCCGACCTGGTCGGGGCTGAGCGGCGTGGGCGCGAACTCTGTCTGAGCGATGGCGGGCAGTGCGACGCTCGAGGCAGCGGCAGTCAGCAGCGCCGCGGCAAGCGGCAGAAATCTGCGTTTGGACATACTGATCCTCTCTTCCAAAGGGGGAGGCCAGTTCGTGCCTGGAAGCAGGGAGGAGGTCGCTTCCAGGTCCGATTGGCGACGAGGATCAGCATCAATTCCGGGGTGTCCCCGGACAAGTTCACCTTCGGCGCAAACGCGGATACCAAGGTATCGTTAGCGGCCCGCACTCTGTCGGCGCTATCGGGTCCACCGGCCGTGGCGTGTGGGCCTTCTCCCCTTGTGGGAGAAGGTGGCCGAAGGCCGGATGAGGGGTCCGCGCAACGAAGTGTAGCGCGCTCGGAGCGCAGCGACGGGCGACGGTGTACGCGGAGAGATACCCCTCATCCGCCCTTCGGGCACCTTCTCCCACAAGGGGAGAAGGCAACCACTCTACCGCCGGTGTGTTCCCCGACCTAAACCCCGAGCAGCGCCTTGACCTCCTTGGCCGTGGCCTTCCGCCCATAATCCGCCAGCTGGAAACTCTCGGCGAATTCCCCTGCCCCGGCCATGCCCGGCTGGGTGTACATGAACTCCGGCCAGTATTTGAGGATGAACGCCCGCTCGGCCGCCCAGTCGCCGATCCGGGGTGCTTCGTTGAGGAAGCCGCGCTCGAACGGCGCGAACTCGTAGAACTGCGTCGCATGCGCGGCGCAGGCCTTGAGCTTGGCATCGATCGAAGCGCCGACATCCACCACCACATCGTGCTTGTGCACGTCGATGGCGCCGTAATCGGTCATCTTCAGGCAGATCGGCGCATCGGCCAGCGGCGGCACCTCTGGCACGATATTGCCGTTGGTGCAGAAGCCCGACGCCTCGCGCACGGCCCGGCCGGCCGACCGGTTGTCGAGATGGCCGGGGCAATCGTCATGGAAGGTGATGACGATATCGGCCTGCCAGCGGCGGATCGCCGAGATCACCGCGGTGCGTACCGCGAGGTCGGGCACCAGCTCGCCATCGTGGATATCGAGGATCTCGTAGTCGAGCACTCCGAGATGGCGGGCGGCGGTATAGGCCTCGCGGGCCCGGCGACGCTTCAGCGGTTCGCGATCCATCTGGTAGTGGCCGGCATCGCCATTGGTCAGCGACATGAACTTGACGGCCGCACCCTTGTCGGCGAGGAGCCGCATCGTGCCGCCGGAGTACATTTCCGCTTCGTCGGGATGGGCTTCGACGACCAGAACTTTGAGCGGATAATTCATTTGCGGCTACTCCTTTGAAACGTTGGCGCGCAGCGCTGCGGCTGCCGCCTTGAGGGTCGCGCCACTGCGCGTGACGAACCCTTCGAGTTCGTCGAGGTCTGGGTGCTCCGAGAAATAGTCGTCCGGGGCGATCATCGTGCCCGCGGCGACGCCGTCCTCGAACAGCCGTGACAGGCGGATCAGTTCGAGGATCTCGCCCATCTCGGCATCGGGCTGGCGGGCCTGCCAGTCCGGATCGAACAGCGGGATCTGGTTCTTGTCCGAGCCCCAGACATTCTCGATGGTGAAGTTGGGGAAGCTGCCGGCGGCGAACAGCGCGCCCAGCACCGCCTGCCAATCGATCACCCCGTCGCCGCAGGCCCGCGTCTGTCGCTCCAGCCCGAGCGGGCGGGCGAACAGCACGATGTCGCGCATATGGGTCTTTTTCACATAGGGCGCGACGCGGCGGGTGGCCGCCACCGGGTCCTCGCCGCGCACCACCACATTGGCGAGATCGAGCGTCACCCCCAGCGCATCGGCGCCCACCTGTTCGACCAGCCGCACGATCTCCGCCGTGGTGATCTCTTCATGCGTCTCGACCGCGATGACCGCGCCGCGATCCCGAAGCACCGGCTTCAGTTTCAAGAGGAACTTTCGCGTCGCTTCGAGCTGGTCGGGCCAATCCACATCGGTGCGGTAGCGATCGATGGCATGAAGACCCCAGTCGTGCCGCTGGTAGTTGGCGGTATCGCCCCAGAGCGCCGTGCAGCCGATCGCCGTCGTCGCCTCGATCATCCTCGTCATGCCGAGCAGGTAATCGCCCTTGCCGACATCGCGGACCTCCGGCGCCTCGGGCGTGTTGTAGGGGTTGATCTTGCCCAGCCCCATTTCGAGGGAGAGCCCGAGTTCGTCGGCCCGCTGCTTCACTGCGGCGAGAAAGCCCTGGTCGAGCGTCGGCGAAACGTCGAGCACGGTGCGGAAGAACACCCCGGCATGGCCGAGTTCGGCGCAGCGCTCGATCAGCCCGAGCGGGCCGAGTTCGGCGGCGCGAGGAAATTTCCGCCCATCGATGCCGACGCGGATTTCGGGAATGTCTGTCACTGTCATGATGCGGGAACCGGATTGACGATGGGAGTTTCGAGCCCGAGGCCGCCGGGTACGGCGGCGATGAGCTGGCGCGTATAGGCGTGCTGCGGATTGGCGAGGACGGCCTTGGCCAGCCCTTCTTCGACCAGTTGCCCGCGATGCATCACCGCGATGCGGTCGGCGATATAGCCGGCGCTGACCACGTCATGGGTGATGTAGAGGACGGCGACCCCCTGCTCGTCGCGCAGCCGCGCGATCAGGTTGAGGATGTCGCGCCGGATCGACACGTCGAGCATCGATACCGGCTCGTCCGCCACCAGCAGTTTGGGCGATGCCGCCAGCGCCCGGGCGAGGCCGACGCGCTGGCGCTGGCCGCCCGACAGCTCATGCGGACGGCGGTCGAGATAGCTGGCGGTCGGGGTCAACCCGACTTCGGTGAGCAGCGCCGCCACCCGGCCTTCGACATCGGTCTTGTCGCCCCCGGGCGCCGAGATCACCGCCCGGCGCAGGTGGTGGCCGATCGTGTGCAGCGGGTTCAGCGAGCCATAGACATCCTGGAACACCATCTGCGCGGCGCGCGGCTGATGCGGCCGGCGGCGCGATACCGGCACCGGCGTCCGGCCATCGACCAGCACATCACCCGAACTCGGCCGGGTCAGCCCGGTGACGATCCGCCCAAAGGTCGATTTGCCGCTGCCCGAAGCGCCGACCAGCGCCACGATCTCGCCCGGCGCCAACCGGAACGACACATCGTTGACCGCCACCAGGGCCGAGCGGCCGGTGAGCGGGTTTGTGCCATAGGCCTTGGTGAGATGCGCGGTTTCCAGCACCGGATGCGCCACCGATTTCGGCCGCGCCACCGGCGGGGTCGAGAAATCGACCTTCGGCGTCGCCGTCAGCAGCGCCTTCGAATACGGGTGCTGCTGGTGCTGCCGGAACTCCACTACGGGCGCCGTCTCGACGATCTTGCCGTCTTTCATCACCGCGATGCGGTCGGCCACTTCGAACAATAGCGGCAGGTCGTGGGTGATCAGCAGTACGGCAAAGCCCATCTGCCGCTGCAGCGCCTTCACCGTGACGAAGATTTCCTTCTGCACGATCACATCGAGCGCCGTGGTCGGCTCGTCGAGAATGATCAGCTTCGGCTCGAGCGCCAGCGCCATGGCGATCACCACGCGCTGCCGCTGCCCGCCCGACAGCTCATGCGGGAAGGCCCGCAGGCGTTTGGGGTCGATATCGACCATCTGCAGCAGTTCGGCCGGCGTCCGCCGCACCGCCGCGCCGCCGCGGTCGAGCGCTTCCTTGAGCTGCCACTCGATCCGCTTCACCGGATTGAGCGAGGTCAAGGAGTTCTGCAGCACGATCGAGGCGGTGCGCCAGCGCAGCGCCCGCACGGCATTGTCGTCTCCCGACAGCATGTCGTTGCCGGCAATACGGATCTCGCCGCCGGTGATGATCCCCGGCGCCCGCAGCAGCCGCAGGATCGATTGCGCGATCGTCGACTTGCCGCAGCCGGATTCGCCGGCGAGCCCCATGAACTCGCCCGGCGCGATGCTGAACGACACCCGGTCGACCGCCGGGATGATGCCGGTCTCGCCGGCATAGCCGACGCTGAGATCGACGATATCGAGAGCGGGGATATCAGGCATCGCGCTTCACCGGGGTCATGAGCGTGGCGCTCGGTTTCTTGACGCCGGCCCGGCGCAGCAGCCGATCGGCCCGCAGCCGCGGGTTGCCGATCTCGTCGACCGCATTGTTGATCAGCGCCAGGGAGAAGGCAGTGAGGGCGATCGCCATGCCGGGGACGACGAAGGTCCACCAGGCGCCGCGGATCAGCGCCGAGCTGTTCTGCGCCCAGAACAGCATCGAGCCCCAGGTGATCTGCCCGCCATCGCCGAGCCCGAGGAATTCGAGCGAGGCCTGCGCGGTAATGGCGAAGATCACCTGGTTGACGAAATAGGCGGCAACCACCGAGCCCATATTGGGCAGCAGTTCGACCGCGACGATGCGCCAGCGGCTTTCGCCCACATCCTCGGCGGCAGCGATGAACTCGCGCTCCCTGAGGCTGAGCGCCTGCGAGCGGAACAGGCGCGCCCCGAAGGCCCAGCCGGTAATGGTCAGCACCATGATCATGGTGAGCGGCCCGGGCGGCAGGAACGCCGCCAGCACCACCACCAGCGGCAGGCCGGGGATGACGAGGAAGACATTGGTGACCAGCGTCAGCACGTCATCGACCCAGCCGCGGAAATAGGCGGCGGTGAGCGCCACGACCAATGCCAGCAGCGTGGTCAGCACCGCGATCGAGAAGGCCACCCAGAGGGTGTTCTGCCCGCCATAGAGGAACTGGCTCAACACGTCCTGCCCCTGCCCGGTAGTGCCGAACAGATGGGCCAGCGAGGGCGGCTCGTTGATGCCGCCGGTGGCGCGTTTCGGATTATAGGGCGCCAGCAGCTGCGCCAGCGCGCTGGCGGCGACCAGGGCCCCGAGAATGACCAGCCCGACCGTCACCGGGATCGAACCGAGGAGTTGCCGGCGCGCCTTCGCGCCAAAACTTTCGCTGAGCGACATCTAGGCCTCCCCGCCCGTCCGCACCCGCGGATCGAGCAGCACGTAGAGCGTGTCGACGAGGAAATTCGCCGCCAGCACCGACAGGGTGATGATGAGGAACAGCGCCTGCATCAGCGGGTAATCGACGGCGCTGACGGCGCGCATCAGCGCATAACCGAGGCCGGGATAGGTGAAGACGATCTCGGTCAGCAGTTGCCCCGAGAACACCGCCCCCACCGCAGCGCCGAGCGCCGTGATGTTGGGGAGCAGCGCCGTGCGCACCGCATGCGACAGCAGCACCCGCCGCGGCTTCAGCCCCTTGGCTTCGGCGAGCGTCAGGTAATCCTCGCTCAGCACGCCAATCATGGCGTTGCGCATGTTGAGCGTCCACGGCCCGAGCGACACCAGCACAATGGTGAAGGCCGGCGCGATCAGGTGCAGCAGGATATCGCCGATGCCCTGGAGGTTCAGGGCCGGCGGGTTGACGCTCGAATAGGCGTTGCCCATCGGGAACCAGCCGAGCTTGAAGCAGAAGACGTAGAACAGCAGCAGCGCCAGGAAGAAATACGGGAACGAGCCGAGGAACAGCAGCACCGGCGGCGTCAGCCGGTCGAACCAGCCACCGCGCCGCCACGCCGCGATGGCGCCGAGCACCGAGCCGAGCACGAAACTGAGCAGCACCGAGGTAAGACCCAGGAGGATCGACCAGCCGAAACCCGCGCCGATCACCGCCATCACCGGCGCGGGAAAGTTGGAGAGCGAGCGGCCGAAATCGCCGCGCAGCACATTGCCGAGGTAAGCAACATATTGCTGCAGCAGCGGCTCGTCGGTGAGCCCGTAAGCCGCCTTCAGCGCCGCCAGCGACTCGGCGTTCAGCGAAGTCGAATAGGTGGCGACGATAGTCGACGCCGGATCGCCCGGGGTCAGCCGCGGCAGGAAGAAGTTGACGGTGATGGCGACGAAGGCTGCCAGCACGTAAAACGCCAATCGCTTCGCAATGTAATACATCGACGGGCTCCGGAGAAAGGGAGGCTCCCACCCGCTGAAGGCGGGAGCTCCGGTTATTGCCTGGAGTGCTCACGGTCGGACGGACCAACCACCGGCTGTCATCCCTGCGAAGGCAGGGACCCATTCATCCACCTGCGCCAGCTGCGAGTTGGGTCCCTGCCTTCGCAGGGATGACAGCCGGTGAGAGTGGCGAGAGCCAGTGGCCTCAATCAGACAGTGGAACGCTCCTAAGTAAGCAAGGCAGTTATTCGGCGCGGCGGGCCAGGTGCGGCCAGACCAGCAGCGGACCATTGGTCATCTGCAGGCTGAGCGGCGCATAGGGGTCCTGCTCGTTCGGGAAGCCGGTGAAGCGACGGGTGTTGTAGAGACCCCAATCCGGCTGCTCGTAGAGCGGGATGGCGGGCGCCGCCGCCGAGAACATGCCTTCGAGTTCGGCGATGATCGCCTTCTGCTCGGCCGCATCGGTCGACGCGGCGAACTTGGCCAGCAGTTCATCGACCTTGGGATCGCCATAGCGCTGCTGGTTGTTGGGCGAGGCTTCGCCGACCGGCTTCACCGAAGTGGTCGCCATGTTGTTGCGGTAGAACTCGAACGGCGTCGCCGTGCGCTGCGCGGTGCCGAGCGACAGCTGGAACTGGCCGGTAAAGGTCGAGTTGGTCCAGCTGTCCGCCGTGGTGGTGCGGAGCGTCACGTCGATGCCGATATCCTTCAAATTCTCGGCGACGATCTGGCAGGCCGACACCCAGTCGTTCCAGCCCGAGGGCACGATGATGTCGTATTTCAGCGGCTTGCCGTCCTTGCCGACGCGAATACCGTCGGCGCCCTTGGTGTAGCCGGCCTCGTCGAGCATCTTGTTGGCGGCATCGGGGTCCATGCTGACCCACGAGGCGCCCGCTTCGATCACCTTGGGGTCGAGCCAGTCCTTGAACGGCGCTTCCGGCAGGCCGGTGGCATTGGCGGCAACCGACTTGCCCCACACGCCGGTATTGATCATGCGCTGCCGATCGAGCGCCATGCTCATGGCCTTGCGCACCACGGTATCGCCCAGCGCCCCGTCAGTGGTGTTGGCGAGCAGCAGCACCACCGAGGTGCGCGGCCACCAATAGCCGAAATGCTCGGGATCGAGCGGCACGAAGGTCACATCAGGGTCGGGCACCAGCCCACCCCAGTCGAGATTGCCCGAGAGCGTCGCGGCGCTGACCTGGTCATTGCCGTTGAAACCCTGGACGAACACGCCCTCGATGTTGAGCGGCTGCCAGTAATTGGGGTTCTTGGTCACCTGGTAGCGATCGGTGCCGAAGGCATCGATGGTGGTGAACGGCCCGGTGCCGACCGGATCGGGGTTCTCGAAGGTCACCGGGTCGGCGACATCCTTCCAGACATGCTGGGGCACGATGAACTGGTCGACCAGCGAATAGAGGCCGGGCGTGTAGGTCGACGAGAAGGTGAACTTCACCGTCTTGGCATCCACCGCCTCGACTGCCGACAGATATTGCCCGAAGGCCCCGGCTGCCGGGCCGATCAGGCCCGGGTTGGCCTTCATCAGGTTGAAGGTGAACACCACGTCGTCGGCGCTGAACGGCTGGCCATCCGACCACTTGACGTCGTCGCGCAGCGTCAGCGTCAGGCTCAGCGCATCGGCCGACCATTCATAGGCGGTCGCCAGCCACGGATCGAGCTTGCCGGTGGCATAGTTCTGGATCATCAGCGGCTCGTACATGGTCCGCGTGCTGACCCAGCGCGCCGTCGGCGAGAACGGGTTGAAGGTGCGGGTGAAGCTGTTGCCGCCCTCGGCCACGATCCGCACCAGCTGGTCGAGCGGGACTTCGGCGAGCGCCGGAGCGGTGACGGCAAAGGCGGATACGCTGGCCAGCGCCCCAAGCGCCAGGGCGCGAAGGCTTGTGCGCAAACGTCCGATCAAGCCCGGGGAGGGCTTCTTAGGCACTGAATTGGTATGCATAATCGTCTCCGGGGAATGGGTGCTTCTCATCAAGTGGTCCAATCTCCTCACGGGAGGCCGCGTGCCGCGCTGCCTCCCGTGAACACACGTTCTCGAGCATGCTCGAGCGCGAGTTCTACGGCCCCCGCCCGCACGGCATTGCTGCTCACCGCGGTCGGGACAATCTGTGGAATGGCGATCGGCAGGGTCTTGAGGATGTCGGCGACGCTGTCCGCCAGCGCCCGTCCTCCGGCGCGGCCGATGGCCCCGCCCAACACCACCATCTCCGGGTCGAGAATACCGATCGCGCCGGTCAGCGCCGCGGCGACGCGGTAGCCGAGTTCGGCGAAGAATTTCGGATGCTTGTCGCTGAGCGCCGCCTGGCGGATCGCCTCGACGCTGTCCGGTCCGCGCAACTGGTGCGCGGCCACCAGGGCGTCGATCGCCGGCACGTCGAGCAGCGCTTCGACCAGCGCCATCTTCACCGGCTCACCGGGCCTCGCCATCCGGTCGGGCACCATCGCCCCGCCCAGTTCGCCCGCCGTGCCGGTCGAACCATGCATCAGCCGCCCGCCGATCACCACACCGGCGCCGACGCCGTCGCCCACCCAGAACAGGATGAACGATTGCACGCCATTGGCGGCGCCGCAGGCCATCTCCTCGATGGCGACGAGGTTCACGTCGTTCTCGATCAGCACATGGCGATGCCCGAGCACGCCCTCGAGCGCCTCGGGGATATGGTAGCCCTCCCAGTTGGGGAGCTGCTGGCCCTTGCGGAGGTTCCCTGCCCTGACATCGACGATGCCGGGGAGGCCCACCACCAATTGGTCGATCTCGCGCACCGTGATCCCGGCTTCCCGGGTGACGCTGTCGAGCACCGAGGTCAGCCGCTCATGCGCGTCGTAGCGATCGCCCGGCTCGGCCGCGTGCCGGAAGCTGGCAATGGTGTTGCCGGTGATATCGGAAATGGCGGCATCGATGCCGTGGGAGCCGACATCGATGCCTGCGACGAACCCCGAGCGCGGCTCGAGGCTCCACAAGCCGGCCTTGGGGCCATAAGTGCCGGCTTTTTCTCCGTCACGACGGATGAGATTGGCGGATTCGAGCCGCCGCAGCAGATCCGACATCGCCGGCTTCGACAGCCCGGTAAAGGCTTCGAGCTCCATGCGCGTCAGCGACCCCTCCGAGAGCAGCCGCTGCAACACGGCTTTCTCGTTGAGGTTGCGGAGCAACCTGGGGCTGCCGGATAGGATCTGCATGTCCATCTCAGACCGTCTGGTAACTTTCCTTACAGTCTGATATCGAACCATCCCGAACGTATTGTCAAGCCGCTCTCAACCGCCTCGCTGCCCCTGTGGATGTCCGATGACCGCTGCCCTCCCGATTACCCTGCTTGACCAAAGACTAAGCGCCGGTCGCGAGCTGCTGCGCCGCCATGGCCTCGATGCCATCGTCGCCTTCTCGGCGCCGCGCGGCCTCGCCGCCGCGACCCAGTCGAGCGGCAATATCGGCTGGTTCACCAACTTCACCCCGATGTGGGCGCCCTCCATGCTGGTGATCACCGCCACCGATGCGGTGATCGTTGCTCCCGGCAAGAACGAGGCCCGGTTGTTCACCACCCGGGTCGGCAACCTCTACGCGGTCGAGATCGCCGGCCCGCAGGGCCTCGTCGCTCGTGCCTCGGCCCTCGCCAATGCCGGCCGCTGGCGGGTCGGCGTCGCCGGCGCCGACGAGATGACGGCAAAGCTGGCCGCGACCTTCGCCTCGTCCTTTCCGCGCATGGTGCGGATCGATCCGATCCTCCAGGCCATGCGGCTCGACCGCGATCCCATGGAGACCGCCCTCCACCGCCGCGCCGCCGAAATCTCCGATGCCATGGTCGCCCGCGCCTTCGCCTATGCGGCCCAGCCCCAGGCCACTCCGGCCAGGCTGATGGCCGAGGTCGAGCATGCCGGTCGCGAGCTCGGCGCCGACGTTTCACGCCTCTGGCTCTCCACCGGCCCCGAACCGCCGGTGACCTATTTCGAGATGTTCGAGCTGCCGCCTGCCATTCGACCGGGCGACCGCGTGCAGCTGGGCACCATGGTGTCGTTCGAAGGCTACTTCGCCCAGGGGCTCCGCATCGGCAGCCGCGGCAAGCCGACGCCCGAGCTCAGCGATGCCGCCGCCCGCCTCATCGACATCCAGGACGCCGCGCTCGCCGTCCTCGTCCCCGGCCGTCCGGTGCACGACCTGGTCGACCTGATCGAGGCCCAAATCGACGCCATGTGCCCCTACAGCCGCGACAGCGATCCGTTCCGCTTCCAGTCCTGCCACGGCCTCGGCCTCGACTACAGCGAACCCGGCCTCGCCGAAGCGCTGTCGCCGCGCCGCGACAAATCCCGCGATGCCACCGGGCCGCTGCTCAGGCCCGGCATGGTGTTCGAGATCCACCCCAACTTCACCCTGCCCGCCCTCGGCCATGTCTGCGCGGGCGATGTCGCGCTGGTCACCGAAACCGGCGCCGAATGGCTGACCCGCTTCCCCCGCGGCATCTTCCGGATCGATTAGGAGTTTTGCGATTTGGGGCCGCACCTCAAACCCTGCCCACCCACCGGCGTCATCCCCGCGCAGGCGGGGACCCAGTGGGATCTCTCAGCTGCAGCGATTGCAGCAGCATCCCACTAGGTTCCCGCCTGCGCGGGAATGACGTCCGTGGGCGCTGAGCCGCATGCCAGCCCCGTCCCCAGAGCACTCCAGGAGCCTCCGATGTTCTCACTCATGCGCGGCAGCATTCCCGACGCCGGCAACGACCCGCTCGACGCCATCAGCAAGGCCGCCGCCCTCGGCGCCGCCGAAATCACCTTCTACAGCCTGTTCGAACTGAGCCCGACGCTCGACCCGGCCGTGCTGCGTGAACTCAAGGCCGAAGCCGACAGCCTCGGCCTCGCCATCGCCGCCAGCCTCGACTGGCTCAACCCGCTGCGGCTCGACCGCCACGCCCGTGAAGTGCAACTGGGTGACGGCGACCTCGCCCGCGGTGTCCGACGGTTGCTCGAAACGGGCGCGTCGCTCGGCATGCGCGAGATGTTCTTCACCATCGGCACGCTCGAAGACCGTGCCGGCAACTGGCCCGCCCAGCTCGACGCCGTCGCCGCGCTGCTCACCGGTCTCAAGCCGGTACTGGCCGATCTCGGCATGCGCACGCTGGTCAAGACCCACGAGGAGATCACTTCCTGGGAGTGCCTCGCGCTGGTCGAGCGTGTCGGCGCCGACACGCTCGGCGTCTCCTACGACCCCGCCAATATGCTGGTCCGCCTCGAAGACCCCCTCGCCGCCGCCCGCCGCCTCGCCCCGCACGTCACCCAGGTGCACATCGACGACGCCACCCTGAGCTTCGAAGGCGACGCTGCTCTCCGCCGCCACCTCGCCCCCGTCGGCCAAGGCCTCATCGACTGGCCGAGCCTTCTCGCCCTGCTCCCCACCGCCAGGCCGCTGATCGAACTCCATCGCGGCCAGTTCGCCATCCCGGCCTTCGACCCCGCCTGGCTGGCCAGCCAGCCCTATATCCAGCTCGCCGAATACGCCGCCCTCATCCGCTCGGCCCACCTCAAGCGCGACCAGGCGCCGATCGACCAGAACGACATCACCCTGCGCCTGCCGGCGGCATTGGCGCTCTGCAGGACCTGACGCGGCCACGCCGCGTCAGGTCCGTGGGGACCGCCGCGCCTCGACACCTCAATCATCAAAATGCCCCCAGTTGGCGAAGGCTGCGCCCTGTAGCCGGGTGACGTCCGGGTCTGGCGCCGGCCACTCGGTCTTGCCCTTCGGCAGCGGCAGGTCGCGTGACGAGTGAGAGGGCTGCCAGCCCAGCGTCTGCTCGGGATCGTTGACGTACCAGGCGCGGTCATTGTCCGAAATCGCGAACACCGTGCGATAGCCGAGTTCCGGCGCATCGAGCGCGGTGGTGACGAGGCTCACCAGGTCGTCGCGATCGACATAGAGCTTGAGATCGCGCGTGGTGTTCGGCGGGTTGGCGGCGCAGATCCGCACGCTCATGCAGCCAATGCCGAACTTGTCGTGATAGAGCCGCCCCAGGTTCTCGCCGAACAGCTTGCTGACGGCATAGAGCGTGTCGGGCCGCGGCTCGGCGTGGACATCGAGCGGCACCGCGGTCGCCGGATACATCCCCAGCACATGGTAGGATGAAGCATAGACGACGCGACCGACCCCGGCTTTCCGCGCCGCATCGAAAATGTTGTAGGTGCCGGCAATATTGGCATCGAGGATCTGCTGCCACGGCGCCTCGCTGGACATGCCGCCCAGATGCACCACCGCCGAAATATCCTGCCGCATCAGTTCGTCCACCGCGGCGCGATCGGCAAGGTCGGCGCGCACCACCGTGCCATCGTCGACAGGCTCGACGATATCGGTCGCCAGCACCGCTCTCCCCGCTTCGGCAAACCGCGCCCGAAAATGCGTGCCGAGCCTGCCGGCGGCTCCAGTCAACAGGATTTGCGGCATGATTTTCCTCAGGGGGGCGGAAACACAGGGGCGCCGGCCCGGCCGCGACACGGCGCGGGTCAGGACCCGAGTATAGGAATGCTCCGGCCGGCCGCAAATCTGCTTGGGGCCGCCGCAACACCCGGCACCCGATAAATCATACTTCTTTTCTGTTGGCCAGCCCAGCGGCGTGACGCGGTTGCGTTGACATGGCGCTTTCGAGGGTGATAGCAGAAAGAAATAGTACTAATTTGGCGACGGGAGATGCCGGTGACGTTCGACGAGATCAAATCGAAGATCGGCTCCGGTCTGCTGTCTTTCCCGGTGACCGATTTCGGCGCTGACGGCGAGTTCGACGCCACCTCCTACGCCGGGCGCCTGCAATGGCTCTCGTCCTACGGCGCGGCCGGGCTGTTCGCGGCCGGCGGCACCGGCGAGTTCTTCTCGATCGGCTACGACGAGTATGACGCGGTCATCCGCACCGCGGTCGAGAACAGCGCCGCCGACGTGCCGGTGCTGGCCGGTGTCGGCTACGGCACTCGCATGGCGGTGGATCTGGCGAAGCGCGCCGAGCGGGCCGGCGCCGCCGGCATCCTGGTGCTGCCGCATTACCTGATGTTCGCCGAGGAACAGGGCGTCATCGCCCATATGCAGGCGATCTGCCGGTCGGTCGGCCTCGGCGTCATTTATTATGCCCGCGACAACACCCGGCTTTCTCCCGCCGGGCTCGAGCAACTGGCCGAAAACTGCCCCAACTTCATCGGCTACAAGGACGGCATCGGCGACCTGCAGCTGATGCAGCGCGTCGCGCACCGGCTCGGTGACCGCGTCGTCCATATCGGCGGCCTGCCCACCGCCGAAGTGTTCGCCCAGCCCTATCTCGAGATGGGAGTCACCACCTATTCCTCGGCCGTGTTCAACTTCGTGCCCGAGCTGGCCTTGCGCTTTTACAGCGCCGTGCGGCAGCGCGATACGAAGGTGATCGACGGCCTGATGAAGAGCTTCTACCTGCCGCTGATCGAACTGCGCGACAGGAAGCGCGGCTATGCCGTGTCGATGATCAAGGCCGGCGCCGAGCTGGTCGGCCGCCCGGCCGGCAAGGTCCGCACCCCGCTCACCGAGCTCGACGCCGCCGAGCGCCGGGTGCTCGCGGATCTCATTGCAGCCCACGCCTGACGGCTCTCCCTTATCCTCCCCCGCGTGGCGGGGGAGGATCAAAGGCAAGTGAGCCCCCCTTACGCCCCATACGGGTCCCAGCCATTGGCCTGGAACAGCGCGATGATGTATCCGAAGCAGAAGGCGAACGCCGTTTCCATCGAGTTGTCGGCATCGATATGCGGCACGTGGTCGGGCATGATCATCCCGTCATAGCCGACCTCGTGGTAGATCTTCAGCGCCGCCGGCATGTCCATGTCGCCGGCATCGGGGAACTCCTCGGTGAACGAGTAGCGGCCGCCCTTGATGTTGCGGAAGTGCACGTTGAAGATCTTCTTGCGGCTGCCGAACCAGCGGATCACCTCGCCGATCTCGGACCGCGGGTCTTCCATCCCCTCGGCCACCGTGCCCTGGCAGAAATTGAGCCCGTGATAGGGGCTCTCCGCGGTCTCGACGAACCGCATCAGCCCTTCGACGCTCGACAGCACCCGACTCTCGAAGCCGCGATAGCCCGGCGGCGTCATCGGGTCGTGCGGATGGCAGGCGAGCCGCACCTTGCTGGCCGTCGCCACCGGCACCACGCGCTCGAGGAAATACTCGATGCGCTCCCAGAACTCCTCGGCGCCGACCTTGCCGGCGATCGTCAGGGTGTCGCCATCGGTCGCCTGGTCGGCTCGCCACGTCGAGAGCACCGCCCCGCCCCGCCCGGTTTCCGAGGTGGTGCGCGGAATGCCCAGGACGTTGAAATTATACTTGGCCGCGCCGATCCCGGCCTCCGCCAGCGCCTCGATGATCCTGCAGATGCCGTCGATCTCGCGATCCCGCTCGCCCGGCTTGCCCAGCACGATGCCCGGTGACTGGTGCTGGCGTTCGATGCCCGAGGAGGGGAGCGGCAGCTGCACCATGTCGAGCACCAGGCCGAACTTGTCGACATGCTCGGCATGCCGCATCAGGATGTCGCGATCCCATTGCCAGGGGTCGCCGACCGGATCGATGCAGACGTGCCGGACGCCCAGCTGGGCGAGCTGCCTGAGGTAGCGATCCCCGACCTTGGCGAACTGGTCACCGCCGAGCTGCGTGCCGACATACATTCTTCCCCTCCAAAAATATGACTTCTTGAAAGCAGTATGATAGTTTCCGCGGATCGGCAACCGCGGCCGCGCATCGCCCTCTTCCGCTGCCCGGCCGCGACGCCTATGAATGGCCCCGCAACGACCGACGAACGGCAGCTCAACGCGTAATGTCACCCAGCCCCGCCATGCACCTGACCGACCGGGTCAAGCTCGACCTGCTGCGGCTGATCGAGACCACCGGCCTAGCTCCCGGCGACAAGCTGCCGCCCGCCGATCGGCTCTGCGCGCAGTTTTCCGTGAGCCGCACCGTGGTGCGCGAGGCGATCGCCAGCCTCAAGGCCGAGGGGCGGCTGCGCTCGCTGCGCGGCAGCGGCGTCTATGTCAGCAAGCCTCCCCAGCCCGTTGGCGGCCTGTCCATGCTGATGGCAGCCCCCGAGGAGATCGGCGACGTGCTGGATTTCCTCGAGTTCCGCATCAGCGTCGAGGTCGAGGCGGCGGGGCTCGCCGCGGAGCGCCGGACCGAAACCAACCTTCTGCGCATGGAGCAGGCGATGACCCAGTTCAACCGCCAGCTCGGCGACCACACGCTCGCCACCGACGCCGACCGCGCCTTCCACCGCGCCATCGCCGACGCCACCAACAACCAGCGCTTTCGCCTGTTCGTCGACGAGATGGGCGAGCGGCTGATCCCGCGCCGCGCGCTGGGCGCCAGTTTCTCCGACGACACCAGCAAGTCGGCCTTCCTCGACGTCATCCGCGCCGAGCACCAGCGCATCTTCAACGCCATCAGCGACCGGAAGCCCGACGAGGCTCGCATCGCCATGCGGCAGCACCTCGAAGGCGGCCGCCGCCGCTATCGCGAATGGAGCCTCGCGCAGGAGGATACGGCGCAGTGACCGCCCATCAGATCACCACTGTCGCCGCCGACCGCTGCGATATCGGCGAGAGCCCGGTCTGGGATGGGCGCACCGGTCTGCTCTACTGGGTCGATATCACCCCCGGCACCATCCATCGCATCGACCCGGCCACCGGCACGCGGCAGCGTTGGGAGTTCGGCGAACCGGTGGGTGCACTGGGGCTTTGCCGGTCCGGCAGACTGGTGGTCGCGCTCAAAAGCACGGTGATCCTGTTCGACCCGCGCGATGGCAGCCGGCAGCCGCTCGCCGCCGTCACCCACGCCAAGCCGGCGATGCGGCTCAACGATGGCAAGGTCGGCCCCGATGGCGCCTTCTGGGTCGGCTCGATGGATGCGAGCGGCGAAGCCAACCCCGCCGGCGTGCTCTACCGCGTCGCGCCCGATGGCCGCGTCGGCACCGTCACCGAGGGCTTTCGCATTTCCAACGGCCTTGCCTGGGATGGCGCGGGCACCCGCATGTATCACTCGGACTCGCGCGGCATCTGGGTCGATATCTACGATTTCGATCCGTCGACCGGCGCCGCCAGCAACCGCCGCCGCTGGCTCGAACTCGACGAACTGACCGGCCGCCCCGATGGCGGCGCCTGCGACGTCGATGGCAATTACTGGTCAGGCGGCGCCTCGGCCAGCCGCCTCAACTGCTTCTCGCCTGACGGCAAGCTGCTGAAATGGGTCGAGCTGCCGAACTTCCGCCCCACCATGCCCTGCTTCGGCGGCCCGGATCTGACGACGCTCTATGTCCCGAGCCTCAGCGCCGGGGTGTCGGCGGAGGACCTGGCGAAATGGCCGCTTTGTGGGGCGATGGTGAGCCTTCCGAGTGGGACACGTGGTGTGCCGGTGACGCGGTTCGCGGACTGAGCACTCTTTCTGCTCCCCTCCCCCTTGAGGGGAGGGGTTGGGGGTGGGGGGGTCCATCGGTGATCACTGCACCACCCCCTCCCTCAATCCCTCCCCTCAAGGGGGAGGGAGGCGGCGCCGCACCGCCGGTGGCCATCTCCAACAGCCGCTCCACCCACGTGCATCACTTCGTGCACCCAGACCACATCTGCACATTTTTTCTGCATATCATCCCTCAATGCACACATCTCCATATGCCGTTCCGCGAGTCTGTGCATAATCGGCTCGACCATCATCGAGGGGCCGCGCCTTGCAGATTTCTCCCGTTACCGCCGTGCACCAGGCCCTTGCCGCCCTCGCCGCCTATGACGACCCGGCGACCTTCATTAGCCTCAAGCCTGAAGCCGCGCTGCTGGCCGAAGCCGCCGCGCTCGAGGCCGCCGGCCCCTCAGGCAAGCCGCTCTACGGCCTGATCTTTGCGGTGAAGGACAATATCGACGCGACCGGCCTCCCCACCACCGCCGCCTGCCCCGACTTTGCCTATACCCCTGCCGGCTCCGCCTTCGTCGTGGCACGGCTCGAGGCGGCGGGAGCGATTGTGCTGGGCAAGACCAATCTCGATCAGTTCGCCACCGGCCTCGTCGGCGTGCGCTCGCCCTATGGCGTGCCGCGCAATGTCCAGCGCGCCGACCTGGTGCCGGGTGGCTCGAGCTCGGGCTCGGCCGTGGCGGTCGCCGCCGGCATCGTCCATTTCGCGCTCGGTACCGACACCGCCGGCTCGGGCCGCATCCCGGCCGGCATGAACGGCATCGTCGGGTTGAAGCCGAGCCTCGGGCTGTTCTCGGCCAGCGGCATGGTGCCGGCCTGCCGCACCCTCGACACCATCTCGGTCTTCGCCCGCGACGTCGCCACCGCCTTCCGCGTCACCACGGTCGCCGCCGCCTATGATGCCGCCGACGCCTGGTCGCGCCCGCTGCCAGCGCCGAGTCTTTCCACCGCGCCGCCAAGCCTGCGGGTCGGTGTACCGCACCCGGCGCAGCGCAAATTCTTCGGCGACGCAGCGGCCGAGGCCTCCTACGCCGCCGACCTCGAACGCCTCGCGGCGCTCGGCGCCCAGATCGTCGAGGTGGATTTCGAACCGCTGCACGCCGTGGCCCGGCTGCTCTACGAAGGCCCGTGGGTGGCCGAGCGCTATGCCGCCACCAGAGCGCTGCTCGAGGCGAGCCCGAGTTCCTTCCACCCGGTGACCCGCAAGATCATCGAAGGCGCCCGCGGCCTCACCGCGGTCTCGGTCTTCGAGGCGACCTACAAGCTGATGGATCTGAAGCGCGCCGTAGCGCCGCTCCTCGCCCGGCTCGATTGCCTCGCCGTACCGACGGTGCCGCGCGCCTACACCGTGGCCGAGCTCGCGGCCGACCCGATCACTCTCAACTCCAACCTCGGCAGCTACACCAACTTCGTCAACCTGCTCGATCTCGCTGCCCTGTCGGTGCCGACGGCCGACCGCGCCGACGGCCTGCGCGGCAGCCTGACGCTGATCGGCCGCGCCGGCAGCGACGGCTATCTCGCGGGCATCGGCATGGCGCTGACCGGTGAAGCAACCAGCGCCCCCATCCGCGCGCCGGCCGACCGCATCGAGATCGCCGTGGTCGGCGCCCACCGCGCCGGCCTGCCGCTCAATGGCGAGCTCACCGGCCTCGGCGGAATTTTCCTGCGCCCGGCCACCCCCCCGCCCGACTACCGCCTCTACGCCCTCCCCGGCACCACCCCGCCCAAGCCCGGCCTGCTGCGCGTCGCCGACGGCACCGGCGCGGGCGTCGCCACCGAACTCTGGTCGCTCGACGCCGCGAGCTTCGGCACGTTCGTCGCCAAGATCCCAGCGCCGCTGGGCATCGGCACGCTGCGCCTGGCTGACGGCACCACGGCCAAGGGGTTTTTGGTGGAAGCCGAGGCAGTCAAGGGCGCGCGGGATATTTCGGAGTTCGGCGGCTGGCGGGGTTTTCTGGCGGCAAGCGCTGGATGAGCAGCTCATCCTCCCCCGCGTGGCGGGGGAGGATTACGGCACCGCCGGTGTTTCCCTAAACCCGACTGAACCGCTCATACGCATCGCCGACGATCGCGATGTGCTTGCGCATCGCGGCTTCCGCCTCACCGCGATCCCCGCGCAATATCGCCTCGACGATCAGCCCGTGTTCGGCGTGCGATTGCTGCAGGCGCCCGCGCGCGCCGAACTGCGCTCGGCGGAACGGCTGCAGCCGCTGCCGGGTCGAGATGGTGATCTCGCCGAGATAGGCGTTATGCGCCCCCTCGTAGATCGCGGTGTGGAACGTATCGTTCGCCTCGGCATAGCCGGTGGTGTCGCCGGCCCGGACGATGCCGGCCATCTGCGTGTGCTGCGCATCGAGCGCTTCCCGCTCGGCTGCCGTCATCATCTGGGCGCAGAGCCCGGCGCACAGCGCCTCGAGATAGCCCATCACCTCGAACATGCCGGCGAGCTCGTCGGGCGCGGGCTTTGCCACCAGGGCGCGCGCATGCGGCTTCTGGTCCACCAGCCCGCTCGCCGCCAGCAGCCGCAGGGCATCGCGCACCGGGGTGCGCGATACCGCGAACTCGCTGGCCAGCTGCGTCTCATCGAGCGGCGTGCCGGGTTCCAGCTCGCCGGCAATGATGCGGCTGGCCAGCACGCGGCGAATCTCCTCGCCGGAGGTGCGTTTCAGCATAGTCCCCTCTAATCCCCTGGCGCTTTCTTAAGCGCCGCAGTCAGACCTGCGCGTCGATGACGCTGACATGCGCCGCTGCGACGCGCCAGCCATCCGGCATCCGTATCCACGTCTGCATCTGCCGTCCAACCCTGCCGGGGACGCTGTCATGCGAAAACAGCGTCGCGGCGATCGCGGTGTCCCGCCCATAGGTGGTGATCACCGTCTCGGCGAGCCGCCGGTCGGCCCCGGTGGAACGGCGGAGCAGTCGGAATGCCCGGATCGCTTCGCTGCCATGGAGATTCTCGGCAATGCCGTAGCGCACGGTCAGCGGGCTATCGAGAAACAGCTCGTCGAGCACCGCCACGTCATTGTCGACCAGCGCCGCCTCATAGCGCTCGAACACCGCCGTGACCTCGGCCAGCACTGCCGGATCGTTGATCATCATGCTGCGACCGCTTCCTTGAGCGCCGCCAGCGGCGTCACCCAGCCGACTATGCCGCCCTGCGCCGCGATCATCGTAAGGGTCGCCGCCTTGAACTCCGGAAAGTAACTCTCGGTCGCGTCCTCGATCACCAGGCACTCATAGCCGCGGTCATTGGCCTCGCGCATCGACGTCTGGACGCAGACCTCCGTGGTGACACCCGCAAACACCAGATGGGTGATACGGAGTTCCACCAGCTGCTCCTGCAGGCCGGTGGCCCAGAACATCCCCTTGCCGGGCTTGTCGATCACCAGCTCGCCGTCGAGCGGCGCCAGCGCCTCGACGATCTGGTTGCCCGGCTCGCCTCTCACCAGCAGCCGCCCCATCGCGCCCGCCTCGCCGATCTTGAGGCTCGGGTTGCCGCGGCGGATTTTCGAAGGCGGGCAATCGCTGAGATCGGCCTTATGCGCCTCGCGCGTATGGATCACCGGCCAGCCCTTGTCCCGGAACAGCGCGATCAGCGCCGCCGTCGTCGGAATGATCGCCTCGAGCCGGGCCACATCATTGCCGAGCGAATCCCCAAACCCGCCGCGTTCGATGAAATCGCGCTGCATGTCGATGACGACGAGCGCGGTGTGGTCGGGGTCGAGTGGGTAGGGATAGGGCCGCGAGGGAACCGGGATCATCGACGGATCTCCATGACGAAGGAGCCGCGGCAGGGGATGTGGAGGACGAGGTAGTCGGCGGGGCCGGTGCCGGTGGCCTCCCCCCTCCCGGCCTCGACAGACAATCGCCTGTCGTCGCAACGCGGCTGACGAGCCGGTGCGCACAGAGCACCCCCACCCCTGTCCCCTCCCCGCAAGGGGGAGGGAGACGCCTTCACTGGCGTCGGTGTTTTGGTCTCCTCCCCCCTTGCGGGGGAGGGACAGGGTGGGGGGTACTCTTCCCGCACCGAGCTATCACGACTGTCGCCACCCACGAAAAGTCTGGTGAGGGGGCCCTTCGCCCTGCCATGGACCCAATCGAGGACCCCCTCACCCGGCGCTGCCCACCGCCAGCCTCTGCCCCAAGCATGAGGTTTCGTCTGCCCTGTCGCGGTCGCAGCGTCCATCTCAGTGTCCCGCCATGTGTTGTCCGATGGTGTTCCGGTCGGTGTCCTCGATGCGCGCCACGTAGTTGATCGTGCCGCCACTCATCACCGCCACCCGGTCGGCCAGCTCGAGGATCTCGTCGAGGTCCTCGCTCACCAGCAGCACCGCCGCCCCGCGGTTGCGCTGCTCCATGATCTGGCTGCGGATATCGGCCACCGAGGCGAAATCCAGCCCGAAACAGGGGTTGGCGACGATCAGCACATCGACATCGCCGCTGAGTTCGCGCGCCAGCACCGCCCGCTGCACATTGCCGCCCGAAAGCGTCTCGATCGGTGCATCCGGCCCCTGGGTTTTCACCCGGTACCTGGCGATCAATTCCCTGGCCTTCTCGCGCATCGGCCCGGGCGACATCCACCAGCCGAGTTTTGCCACCGGCGGCTTGTCGAAGGAGCGGAACGCCAGGTTCTCGGCGACGCTCATCCGCGGCACGGTGGCGTTCTTCAGCGGCTCCTCGGGCAGCCCGAACACCTTGTAGCGATCGAACGAGCCGCGCTTGGGCCGGAAGAACTCACCATTGATGTAGATGCCGCCATCCGATAGCGGGCGCTGCCCACTGAGCGCCTCGACCAGCGCCGATTGCCCATTGCCCGAAACCCCGGCAATGCCGACGATCTCGCCGGCCTTGACCTTGAGGTTGACCGATCTGATCGCCGGCAAGCCGTCATTATCCTCGGCGAACAGCCCCGCGAGCTCCAGCCGGTCGGCCCCCTCATTGTGTTTCTTCCGCGCCGCGCGTTCGCGGATCGCCGTGTCGCCGATCATCATGGCGCTCATCTCGGGGACGCTCACCGCCTTGGCGTCGCCGGCCCCGGTGAAGCGACCGCGCCTCAGCACGGTGAAGTGGTCGCAGAACGCCTTCACCTCGCGGAACTTGTGCGAGATCATCAGCACGGTGATCTCCTTGCGGTCCGCCATGCCGCCGAGGAGCCCCAGCATCTCGTCGGCCTCGCCCGGCGTCAGCACCGAGGTCGGCTCGTCGAGGATCATGAAGCGCTGGTCGAGATAGAGCAGCTTCAGGATTTCGAGCTTCTGCTTCTCGCCCGCCGACAGCGACGAGACCGGCGTGTTCATCGGCACGCGGAACGGCATCTCGGCCATGAAGGCGTCGAGGTGCTTCTTCTCTTTCGCCCAGTCGATCACCGCCGGCGCATCGGCACGCGAGATCACCAGGTTCTCCGCCCCGGTGAGGCACGGCACCAGGGTGAACTGCTGGTAGACCATGCCGATGCCGTTGGCCCGCGCGTCCCTGGGCGAGCGGATGGCGACCTCCTGCCCGTCGAGCCGCACCTGCCCTTTGTCGGCGCTGTAAAACCCCATGATGCATTTGACCAGGGTCGACTTGCCGGCGCCGTTTTCGCCGAGCAGCGCATGGAACGAGCCGGCTTCGACCTTGATCGACACATCGTCGAGCGCCACCAGCGGCCCGAACACCTTGGTCATGCCGATGGCTTCGAGCGAAGGCGCGCGACCGGCCATCACAGCACCGCCATCAGGTCGGTCGAGGTGGACACCGCCCCGAACACCCCGCCCTGCATCTTGATCATGTCGATGGCGGCGAGGTGGTTGTCGTACTTGGTGGCGGCGCAGCAATCCTCGAGCAGCACGCATTCAAACCCGCGATCATTGGCCTCGCGCATCGTCGTATGCACGCAGACATCGGTGGTGATGCCCGTGAGCACGATGTTGCGGATGCCCTTGAGCCGCAGGATCAGCTCGAGATCGGTGGAGGCGAACGAGCCCTTTCCCGGCTTGTCGATGATCGCCTCACCCGGCTCCGGCTTGAGTTCGGGGATGATCTCCCAACCCGGCTCGCCGCGCACCAGGATGCGCCCCTGCGGCCCCTGGTCGCCGATGCCGGCGCCGATCCGCTGCGAGCGCCAGCGCTTGTTGGCCGGCAGGTCGGAAAGGTCCGGCTTGTGGCCCTCGCGGGTGTGGATGATCGGATAGCCCTTGGCCCGAAAGGCGGCCATCAGCTTTTTCAGCGGTTCAATGGGAGCCCGGGTCAAAGAGATGTCATAACCCATCGAGTCGACATAGCCGCCCGGCCCGCAGAAATCGGTCTGCATGTCGATGACCACCAGCACCGTGTTGTCGGGCCTCAGGTCGCCGTCATAGGGCCAGGGATAAGGCGTCGAGGCGATGGTCTTGCCGCCGGGCACGGCAGCCGCGTCGATCCGTTCGTCCATGGAACTGCTCATCGTCTCCGGCCTCACTTGGTGATCGACAGTTCGCCCGGCACATCCCGCGCCGAGGCTTTCGAACCGGCGGAAATGATCATGATGATCAGCGTCAGGATGTAGGGGGCGGCGTTGAAGAAGTAGTAGCCCTGCGAAATGCCGATCGATTGCAGCGAGGGCCCCAGCGCCCCGGCGGCGCCGAACAGCAGCGCGGCGAAAATGCACTTGATCGGGTCCCAGCGCGCAAAGATCACCAGCGCCACGGCCATCAGCCCCTGCCCCGAACTCAGCCCCTGGTTCCAGCTGCCCGGGTAGTAGAGCGACAGGAACGCCCCGCCGATCCCGGCGAGGAAGCCGCCCGCCGCGGTGGCGAGGAAGCGCACCAGGTCGACCGATACGCCCATCGCCTTGGCCGAGGCGGCACTGTCGCCGGTCATTCGGACGATCAGCCCCCAGCGGGTGTTCCTGAACGCCCAGAACATGAAGACGGCCAGCGCAATGCCGACAAAGAACAGCGGGTTGACCTGCAGCGCCTGGGCAAGCGCCGGATTACCGGTCCAATCCCCCAGGGGAATGGCGTCGAGCCGCGGCGCCGAGGGCTGGATGAACGGCTTGCCGAAAAAGAAGGCGAGGCCGGTGCCGAAGCTCATCATGGCGATGCCGACGGCGATGTCGTTCACTCGCGGCAGCTTGCAGATATAGCCGTGCAGCGCCCCGAGGCAGAGCCCCGAGCCGCCGGCGGCGAGCACCCCCAGCCAGGCATTGCCGCTGAGATAGCTCACCGCGTAGGCGACCATGGCGCCGAGCACCAGGTTGCCCTCTAGCCCCAAATTGATGCGCCCCGATTTCTCGGTGAGCGTTTCGCCCAGGGCGACGAACATGAACGGCGTCGACACCCTTATGGCGCCGCCGAGCATGGCGATCAGCACAGTGACCAGCGCGTTGTCCATCAGGTCCGCTCCCCCGTTGCCCTGGGCTGGAACAGCTTCAGCCGCCCGTAGAAGGTCTCCGACACCAGGAGCACCACGAACATCATCCCCTGCAGCACCAGGATCGTCGCATCGGGCATGCCCATCCGCCGCTGGATCACCCCGCCGGCCGCCGCCAGCGCCCCGAACAGGATCGCCACCGGGATCACCGCCAGCGGGTTCTGCCGCGCGAGGAAGGCGACGAGAATGCCGGTAAAGCCATAGCCGGCGACCAGCGAGGCATTGGCCTGGCCATGGATCGCCGCCACTTCGAAGAAACCGGCGAGCCCGGCACAGGCGCCGGCAATGGCGCAGCACACCACCATCAGCCAGCCCACCGGCAGGCCCTGCGCCCGCGCCGCCCTGAGGTTGCCGCCGGTCATCCGCGCCGCAAAGCCGAACGTGGTGCGGCTCATCAGCACCCAGAGCAGCAGCGCCAGCACCACGCCGGCTGCAAAGCCCCAGTGCACTTCGGTGCCGGGAATGGCGCCGACCCGGTAGGCATCGCCGATCGGCATGGTCGAGGGCTTGTTGGCCGAGGCCGGATCGCGCAGCGCCCCCTCGACGAAAAAGTTCATGATGGCGATGGCGATATAGCTCATCAGCAGCGAGGCGATGGTCTCGTTGACCCCGCGCGCATATTTGAGCCAGCCGGTGAACCCCACCCACAACCCGCCGCTCACCACCGCGGTCAACGCCATGACGAAGAGCGTCAGCGGCACCGGCACGGCGTTCGAGACCAGCGGGATGGCGATGGCCGCGGCACTGAAGCCGCCCAGCACCAGCGCCCCTTCCCCGCCGATCATGGTGAGCCCGATGCGCGCCGGAATGGCGAAGGCCAGCCCCGTGAGGATCAGCGGCGCGGCGCGCTGCAGCGAATTCTGGATCGAGAACGACGAACCGAAGCCGCCGGTCCAGATCAACTGGTAAAACTGGATCGGGTCCTTGCCGATGGCGAGCAGGAACAGCGCGAACAGCACCGCCGAAACCAGCAGCGCGCCGACGGGAATGCTCACTGCTTCGGCGAGGCGGAGCAGGCCGAGGCTCGGCCCGGCCTTGGCCGGGATGGCGGTACTGTCGGCGGTTTCAGCGGTCATCTTCCCACGCTCCACGCTTCCAAAAAGGCCCCCTCACCCGGGTTGCTGACGCAACCCGACCTCTCCCCCACAGGGAGAGGTGTTCGCGTGGCACGATCGCGCCCATGCATCACCTCTCCCTTGGGGGAGAGGTCGGCGCGCAGCGCCGGGTGAGGGGGCCTTTTTCCAGACATGCCCTGGAGCCCGCTTAGGTAATCGACCCCTGCACGCCCTCGAGCAGCCAGTTCATGCCGTCGAGATACGGGTCGTAATTGTCGTAGTCCTTGTCGACTACGACGTTGCCGGCATTGTCCTTGAGCGTGCCCTTGTAGATCGGGGCGCCGGCGACCAGCGCCGCGATGGCGGCATCGGCTGCGGCGATCGCCTCGGGCGTGGCGCCCGCGCCATAGGGCGTGTTGCGCAGCATGTCGTTATTGTAGCCGCCGACCAGGAAATTGGGCGGGGTTTTGCCGGCGGCGATGTCGTCGGCGTAGGATTTGTAGATCGTCTCCCACTTGTATTCGGCGCCGGTGATGAAGCCCTTGGGCGCCAGCGGCGCCTGGCTGGCATTGTGGCCGGCGGTCTTCACCCCGCGCCCCTCGGCGGTCTCGATCACCACCTTCGGGCTGTCGACATGGCAGGTGATGACTTCACAGCCGGCATCGACCAGCGCGTTGGTGGCTTCCGCCTCGCGCACCGGCAGGCTCCACTCGCCGGTGAAGATCACCTGCACCGTGGCGTTGGGGTTCACTGAGCGCGCCCCGAGCAGCACCGAGTTGATATTGGAAAGCACCGACGGAATGGGCTTGGCCGCCACGAACCCGATCTTGCCGCCAGAGGAGAGCCCGGCCGCCACGCCGTTCACGTAATGCGCCTGGTTCAGGTACGGGAAATAGGAGCCCGCATTGGCCGGGTCCTTGTCCTTGTTCCACAGGGGCGCCGCATGCCGGAAGGTGACGTCGGGATACTTCTTGGCCAGCTCGACCACGAACGGATTGTAATAGCCGAACGAGGTGGCGAGGATCAGGTTGGCGCCATCGAGGTTGATCATCGACTCCATGGACTTGGAGACGGCGTCGGTCTCGGGCACATTCTCTTCTTCAACCACGGTGATGCCGGGCAGTGCCTTCAGCGACTCTACCGATACGGCATGCGCCTGGTTCCAGCCGAAATCGTCCTTCGGTCCGACATAGACGATGCCGAGCACGACATTGGTTTGCGCCCGGGCGATCCCGAATGGCAGCGCCGATGCGGCGAGCCCGGCTGCACCGACCTTGAGCAACCTGCGACGTGAGATAGCGGTTAGTGTCATGACGTCTTCCCCTGGATTGCACCATTGGGCGCCGCCTTGTGGGTCCGGCGCCGGTATCCGTGGAGATCAATGCAATCCATGTGCCAAGCCGGAACGGCGCCGCACCGGCGCCATTCCATCAACGATTCCAGCGCCTTGACTGAAATGACGAGAGAATCCCGCTTGCCCGGCCGGACCATTGAATGCTTAATGTGTCCGCACGCCTTTCATATCTGCCTACTATTTGATCACACGACAGCACGTTGCATACAATACGTTGACCGCCGCTAACCAAGGACCGCTTGCCCATGGCTGACTGGATACCGATTGCCCTCGGCCGCGACGTGCCTGATGGAGTGACCCGGGCGGTGATCGTCGACGGGCGCGAGGTGATGATCTGGCGTGGCGAGGATGGCGTGGCGCATGTCTGGGAGGATCGCTGCCCGCATCGCGGCATGCGGCTGAGCCTCGGCTTCGTGCGTTCCAACGCGCTGAACTGCCTCTACCACGGCTGGCAATATGGCGCCGGCGCCAACTGCCTGCGCATCCCGGCCCACCCGGATCTGACCGTGCCGCCCACCATCCGCGCCAACGCCTATGCCGCGGCCGAGACCGGCGGCATGGTGTGGATGAGCGCCGACGGTGCGAGCCCGGCGCCGCTTCTGCCCGAGGCGACCCCGGTGATCAGCCTCGCCATCGAAGCCGCGCCGGAGCGCGTGCTCGCAGCCCTCGGCAGTTCGACTGCTCACCCCATCGCCGCCCTGCCCGGCGCCGCCGGCCTACTGCAGCTTGGCTGGCACCGCGTGCATGCCGCAAAGACCATGCTGCACGCGACCGGCACCGGCGCCGATATCGCCGCCGCCACGGCACAGCTGCGTGCCCTGCGCCAGAACCTCGAACAGGGAGCCGCCGCATGAGCCTCACCGACGACCGGGCCGCGCTCGACCAATGGTACACGCTCGGCGCGCTCAGGGATTTCCCGGTGGGCGCCGAGACCCCATCGCGCCTGCTCGGGGAGGACCTCACGGTTCGTCGCCTGTCCGATGGCGTCGAGGTCCGCGCCGCCGGCCGCACCCTCCCCGTCCGCACCGATTACGGGCACCTGTGGACCAGTTTCGGCACCCCAGAACATGCGCTGTTCGCGCTGCCCGAAAGCCAGGAGCCCGACCGGCGCTGGATCCATTGCGGCCCGGTGCGCGTCCGCGCTTCCGGCCTGCGGCTGGTCGAGAACTTTCTCGATCTCGCCCACTTCCCCTATGTCCACACCGATATTCTCGGCTCCGAGGCGCATCCGGAGGTGGCGAAATACGAGGTCGAGCAGCGCCGCGATGTCGATGAGCTCTGGGCCACCAAATGCGAGTTCTACCAGCCCAAGGCCGCCGCCGCCTCCGATGAGGGCCAGATCAGCAAGTACATGTACCGCGTGGTCAGCCCCTTCAACGTCATGCTCTACAAGACCCCGCCCACCGCGCCCGACCGCTGGGACGTCATCGCGCTGTTCGTCCAGCCGCTCGATGAGGCGGTCTCGGTGGCGCACGCCTTCATGCTGGTGATCGACGAGACCAGCACCGACGCCGAACTCAGCGCCTTCCAGCAGATGATCTTCGTCCAGGACAAGATCGTGCTCGAGAACCAGCGCCCCTCGCTGCTGCCGCTGCAGCCCGGCCGCGAAACCCCGACCCGCGCCGACCTGAGCTCGGTGCTCTACCGCCGCTGGCTCAAGGAAAAGCAGCTCCGCTTCGGCACCGAGCCAAGAACTGACCTGCAGAGCACGGACCTGCCCAATGCCTAAGCTCTACGACTATGTGCTCTCGGGCAGCTGCTACAAGGTGCGCCTGCTGCTCGGCATGCTGGGCATCGCCCACGAGACCCAGGCCGTCGACTTCTTCCCCGGCCGCGAACACAAGCGGCCGGAATTCCTGGCGCTGAACCCGCTTGGCCAGTTGCCGGTGCTCGAAGACGATGGCCTCGTCCTCCGCGACGCCCAGGCTATCCTCTGCCATCTCGCCAACAAACACGACACTTCGGGGAACTGGCTGCCGCGCGACGACCGCTTCGGGCCGGTGATGCTGTGGCTGAGCTTTGCCGGCGGCGAGCTGATGGCCATCTCCGGCGCCCGGATGATCGCCATGCTCAACTATCCCGGCGACCTCGTGGCCTTGCAGGCCAAAGCCCGCACCGCCCTCCGCCTCCTCGACGACCACCTCGCCGACCGCGCCCAGGCCGGCGGCCTGTGGCTCGTCGGCCCCACCCCGACCATCGCCGACATCGCGACCTTCCCCTACGTCGCGCTGAGCCACGACGCCGGCATCGGCCACGAGGATTATCCGGCGATCAACCTGTGGCAACGCCAGGTGCGCAAGCTGCCGGGCTTTGTGGGGATGCCCGGGGTGCCGGATTATTTCTAGATACTGTGCGCTTGGCGCCCCTCACCCTGGCCCTCTCCCCAGAGGGGCGAGGGGACGACAGACGCGCCGGCAGTGCCACAGCGCCCCCTCTCCCCTCTGGGGAGAGGGTGGGGTGAGGGGCGCCAAGCACGCTGAGCCAAGCCTCAGCCCCGCACCTCAAACCCATTCCCCACCGGCCCCGCCTCGTCCACCGCTACGATCGTCTCGACCAGCGCCTCGAGCGCCCCCCGCGTGCACGCCATCTCACGCGCCCCGACCAGCGCCTCCGGCCCGGCCGCCACCAGCGTCACATCAGCGCCACCAGCGCTCACCCAGCCGCGGATATCGAGCCAGCGCGCCCGCTCGGCGACGAACTCGAGATAGCTCGCCACCTCCAGCCGGCCGCGGATCGCATAACGCCGCCGCACCGGCGCGCCGCCTTCGACATCGGTGGAATAGTGCTGGTGCATCGCGCGAAGTTAAGCCGTTTCCATCCGGATGGTCGAGCGCCGGACTCTCGGTGATCCTCCCCCGCGTGGCGGGGGAGGGGGACCGCCGAAGGCGGTGGAGGGGGCGGCAAGAGTCTCGGCTTTGGCTCCCCCCCCCCCCCCCTCCCCCGCCCCCCCCCCCCCCCCCCCCCGGGGGGGGGCCCCCCCCCCCCCCGCGCAGACGCCCCCCCCCCCCCCCCCCGCCCGGGCCCCCCCCCACCACCCCCCCCGCCGCCCCCCGCCCCCGGCCCGCCGCCCCGCGCCCTCCCCCCCGCCGGCGCCCAACGCCCCCATCGCCTGGCGCGCTCATGCCGCTGTCCTTGAGCACGCTCAGCGCCGCGATGGCGACGAGGTCGTTGACGCAGGCGATCATCGTCACCTCGCGCCGGCGGATCGCCTCGACTGCCGCCGGCGGCAGTTGCGGCACCAGGTGGACGTTCACCTCCCACACCAGTTCAACCCGCCCTGCCGCCGCATCGACAAAGCCCTGGCGGCGCTCGAAACTGCTGGTGAGATCCTGAAAACCCGAGAGCATGCCTATGCGGCGATGCCCGAGCGCCATGGCGTGCTCGGCCATCAGTCGGCCGCCCGCATAGTGATCGGCATGCACGCTGTCGAGCCCGGGGAACTTCGCGTCGAGCGAGACGATCGGGAAGATCGGCGGGTCGGCCAGCTTGAATTTGGGGTGCAGCAACGCCACCGCGCCATCGACGCCGTGCTTGGCGAGGGTGCGCACCACCTTTTCCTCGCGCATCGGCGCATTGCCGGAATCGATCACCAGCGTCGCATAGCCATGCGCCTCGGCCCGAAGCTGCACCGCCTGCGCGATTTCCGGGAAGACCGGGCTGGTGAGGGTGGGCAGGATACAGCCGATAATGTTGTTGCGGCCGGTCTTCAGCGCCCGCGCCGCATTGTTGCGCGAGTAGCCCAGTTCCTTCGCCACGCGCCGCACCAGCGCATCAACTTCCGGCGTTACCTTGTTGAGATCGTTGAGAACATAGGACACCGTCGCCGAGGAAACCCCGGCGACTTTCGCCACATCCTTGATGGTCGGGCTCCTGCCCCTCGTCATCTCTGCTCCACGTCCCTGCCGCCATCTGTGGATGAAGTTCGTAGCGCTGCCAAGCGTTTAGCAGACTACGACGAAAACTGTCTTGACTCCCCCTATAGCACCTCGCTTATCTATTTACACGATTAAACGACCTGATCGTTCAGTTTCATCGGATCGCTCTGGAGGAGTTTCCATGCCTAAATCCGTAACCCGCGTGGCGCTGCGCCGCGCTGCCCTCGGGCTGGTCAGCGCCACCGCGCTGCTCGCCGCCACCGCCGCTGGCGCGCTCGCCGCCGACAAGGTGCTGCTCCTGGTCAACGGCGCGCTCGGCGACAAGTCGTTCTTCGACTCGGCCAACAAGGGCATCGAGGAGATCAAGGCCAAGTACGGCGACGAGGTCGAAACCAAGGTGCTCGAGATCGGCGACGATCCGACCGGCTGGGAGCCAGCTTTGCTCGAAGTCTCCGAGCAGGATTGGGACCTGATCATCGGCGGCACCTTCTCGCTCTCGGAAACCCTGGGCGCGGTGGCCGAGCAATACCCGGACAAGAAATACATCCTGTTCGATGCGAGCCTGCCCTTCGAAGGCGGCGCCTACCCCAACGTCTATGCCGTGCAGTACAAGCAGAACGAAGGCTCCTACCTCGGCGGCATCCTCGCCGCGGGCCTGTTGAAGTCGGGGCTGCCGTCTGATGCCGGCACTTCGCTCGGGTTCCTGGGCGGCATGGATATCCCCGTCATCAACGATTTCCTCGTCGGCTATATCGCCGGCGCCCAGTCGGTCACTCCTGACGTCAAGGTGTCGGTCGCCTATGCCGGCTCGTTCACCGATGCGGCCAAGGGCAAGGAACTCGGCCTCGCCCAGTATCGCTCGGGCGTCGCCATCGGCTTCATCGCCGCCTCGCAGGCCGGCCTCGGCCAGGCGGCTGCCGCCAAGGAAACCGGCAAGTTCGTGCTCGGCGTCGATTCCGACCAGGAAGCCATTTTCGCCGAGAGCGATCCGGCCATTGCCAGCCAGGTGGTGAGCTCGGTGCTGAAGAATGTCGATGTCAGCCTCGTCCGTGCTTACGACCTCTACAAGGAAGGCAAGCTCCCCTTCGGTTCGGCCGAAACGGTCGGTCTCGCTGAAGGCGCCGTCGGCATCGTCGAAACCGGCAATTACGAGAAGCTCGCCTCGGCCGAGACCAAGGCCGCCATCGCCGACGCCAAGGCCAAGATCGCCTCGGGTGAGATCGTCGTGCCGACCGCCTTCGGCATGGACACCGCCGCGATCAACGCCATCCGCGACGCCGTCCGTCCGTAAGCGCCGATGAGCAACTCGCCGCACATGGCCGAGGGCCCCATCGTCTCGTTCCGGGGAGTGTCGAAGACCTACCCGAACGGCACCGTGGCCCTCACCGATGCCACCTTCGACATCAGGAGGGGCTCGATCCATGCCATCTGCGGCGAGAACGGCGCCGGCAAATCGACGCTGATGAAGATCCTGTTCGGGCTCGAAAGCCCGAGCGCCGGGCAGGTCCTGATCGATGGCGCCGCGGTCGATACCGCGACGCCTGACTTTGCCGGCAAGCACGGCATCGGCATGGTGCACCAGCATTTCTCGCTGGTCCCCATCCTCACGGTTACCGAGAACATCATCCTCGGCCACGAGCCGCGCTCCTCGATCTTCATCGATCGCCATAAGGCGCGCCGCCAGGTGGTTGAATTGACTCAGCGCTTCGACCTCGCAGTCGATCCCGACGCGCGCACCGATACCCTCTCGGTCGCAGCGCAGCAGAAGGTCGAAATCCTCAAGGCTCTGTCGCGCGATACCCGCCTGCTCATCCTCGACGAGCCGACGGCTGTGCTGTCGCCGCCCGAAATCGAAGAGCTGTTCAACCGCCTGCGCGACCTCTGCGCCGCCGGCATGACCATCCTCTTCATCTCGCACAAGCTGCACGAAGTGCGGGCGCTGGCCGAAACCGTCACCGTGCTGCGCGCCGGCAAGGTGGTGGGCACCACGCCGCTCGCCGAAGTCGACGACACCACAATCACCCGCATGGTGATGGGCCGCGATGTCGACGTGCCGCGCCGTCAGCGCCAACAGACCGACGCGCCTGTGGTGCTCGAACTCGACCGCGTCTCCACCCGCTCGCGCGACCCCGCCGACCGCATCGAGGACATTTCTCTCACCATCCGCGCCGACGAGATCGTCGGCATTGCCGGGGTCGATGGCAGCGGCCAGCGCGGCCTCGTCGGCGTGCTGAGCGGGCTGATGCACCCGGCTATCGGCAGCATCCGCCTCGCGGGCGCCGACATGTCGCGCGCCAGCGCTCCCGACTGGCGCCGGGCCGGCCTCGCCTATCTGCCTGCCGATCGCTACGCCCGCGGCGGCACGGCGTCGCTGAGCCTCGCCGACAACGCCATTGCCGGCACCGATGGCGACAAGGCGCTGCAATGGGGCCCCTTCCTCCGCCGCGGCGCCATTCGCAGGCGCGTGCAGCAGATGATCGCCGATTACGCCGTGCGGGCCGGCGGCACCGGCGAGCGGCTGGACTCATTGTCGGGCGGCAACGCCCAGAAGCTGATTGCGGCGCGCGAGCTCGCCGGTTCACCGAAACTGCTGATCGCCGACCAGCCGACCCGCGGCGTCGATGTCGCCGCCGCTGCCCTGCTGCATGGCCGCATCGACCTCGCCGCCCGCAACGGCGCCGCCGTGCTGCTGATCACCGCCGATCTCGATGAGCTCTTGCGCCTCGCCGACCGGGTGCTGGTGCTGTTCAACGGCAAAGTCGTCGCCGATCTCGAAAACCATGCCGGCCTGACGCCTGCCGCGCTCGGCCCCTACATGCTCGGTCTGGAGACCGCCGCATGACCCGCGCCATCCTTGCCGGCCTCACCGAGTTCGCCCTCACCGCTTTGGTCATCGTGCTGGTGATCCTCGCCGTGCTGGTGCCGCTGGCGCTGTCGCAGCCCGATCCGCTCGAAGTGCTGCGGCTGTTCGTCCTCGGCCCCTTCGGCACCATCCGCCACATGGGCAATATCCTCGAGGCGGCGACGCCCACCATGATGACCGGGCTTGCCGCCACCATCATCTTCCGCGCCGGCATGTTCAATCTGGGCGTCGAGGGCAGCTTCTTTCTCGGCGGCCTCGCTGCCGCGGCCACCGCGGTGCTGCTGCCGCTCACCGGGCTCATTGCAACGCCGGCCGCCATCCTGATCGGCGCGCTGGTCGGCTCCCTCGCCTGTATCGTCCCGGGCTACCTGCGCGTGCGCTTCGGCGCCTCCGAAATGGTCAACTCGCTGGTGCTCAACTTCGCCTTTCTGTTCGCCGGGGTGTACTTCCTCAACTACGTGCTGCGCGACCCCAATGCCGGGGCGCTGATGTCCTACAAACTCCCCAGCGATTTCACCCTCGACCGGCTGCTGCAGGGCACCCGCCTCCATACCGGGGTGATCATCGCCTTCCTCGCCTGCCTCGTCGGCGGCATCTGGCTTTACGGCACCCGCTCGGGCCTCAATGTCCGCATCGTCGGCTCCAGCCCCGGCTTTGCCAGCCATCTCGGCCTCGCTTCCTCCAAGCTGTTGATGCAGGCGCAGATCGCCGGCGGGCTGATCGCCGGCATGGCCGGCGCCATCGAAGTGCTCGGGCTCTATAGCCGCTTCTCCTGGACGTCGCTCCCCGGCCATGGTTGGACCGGCATCACCGTCGCCATCCTGGCGCGCGAGAACCCGTTCCTCGTCATCCCCGCCGCCTTGTTCCTCGCCTACCTGCAGGTCGGCGGCGATATGCTGGCGCGCAACCTCGACGTGCCCTCGGAGATCGTCGGGCTGGTAACGGCTGCCATCATGCTGGCGGTGACCGCCGCCGCCATCTTCCGTCACCCGGCCTTCCTGCGGCTGATCCGCGACATCAAGGGCAAAGAAGCGGGCGAGGAGCAAGGCGCATGATCGAGTTCTTCAGCGCCATCGCCGACCCCGCCGTGTTCGCCACCGTGCTCCGGGTGATGACCCCGCTGCTGCTGGCCGCGCTCGGCGTCCTCATCTCCGATCGCGCCGGCGTGCTGAACATCGGCATGGAAGGCATCATGCTGTCGGGCGCACTGATCGGCGTCCTGGTCAGCGCCGCCACCGCCAACCCGTTCCTCGGGCTGTTTGCCGCGCTCATCGGCGGTGGCCTGCTCGGGGCGCTGATGGCGTTCTTCATCAACGGACTGGGCACCCAGTTCATCATTACGGGCATCGCGTTGAACATGGCGGCACTCGCCGCAACGACGCTGGGCCTGTTCCTCGCCACCGGCGACAAGGGGATGTCGGGCGCGCTGAAAAGCGGCGTGCTGCCCAATATCGACATCCCCTTGCTCGGCGGCGTGCCGATCCTCGGCCCGCTGCTCTCCGGGCACCATATGCTGACCTATCTGGCGATCCTCGCCGTGCCGGCCGTCGCCATCATGCTGGCCCGCACGCCGTTCGGGCTGCACATCCGCGCCGTCGGTTCCGACCCCAAGGCGGCAGCAGCCGCCGGCATCTCGCGCAACCGCGTGCAGCTCTACGCGCTGGCTCTCTCGGGCGTGCTGGGCGGCGCCGCCGGTGCCTATCTTTCAATGGGTTATGTCAGCTGGTTCGCGCAGAACATGACGGCCGGCCGCGGCTTCATTGCGCTCGCCGCCGAAGTGATGGGCATGGGCACCGCCTGGGGCACCTTCGCCGCCGCCGCCGTGCTCGGCATTGCCGAGACCGTCGCCATCACCATGCAGACCAAGGGCCTGCCCAACGAGCTGATGCAGATGATCCCCTACATCGTGCCGGCCGTGATGCTCACCGTTTACGCGGCGCGCCGGCAGGCCAAAGCCCGCAAGATTTCCTGACCACCCCTAGAACCGAAGGTAGCCCATGAAAGCCTGGGAACTGACCCGCGACCTGCTGCGCGACACCATGCCGATCGTCCGCACTGCCGAAGAGCAGACCTGGGACGCCAGCGCCATCATGAATGGCGGCGACATGCTGATGGCGATGTACTGGCAGAGCAACGTGCCCGGCTCCGCCGCGCCCGAATGCCTGATGGCCGGCGCGCTGCAATCGCTCGAGAGCAAGGGCTTCGTCCTCGCCCCCTATGGCGAGCTGCTGCAGCAGGGCCTCGATGCCCTGGCGAAGAAGGACTACGAGACGCTCTACACCATCGACTATCGCCTGCGCGCCATCATGCGCGCCGCCGTGGCCGACCCCAACCACAAGAGCCAGCAGACCCTGCGCTATGCCGATTGGGCCGCCTTCGACGCCGATGTCAGCTGGCCTGCCGATACCGCCGTCGATGTGGCGAGCCCGGACTTCGTCGACCGCACCCGCGCCGCCTGGCTCGGCCAGCTGGTCGGCGCCGCCGCCGGCACCGCGCTCGAAGGCTATACGGCCGAGAACATCGCCAAAGTGTTCGGCCCGATCCGCGATTACGTGCGCGAGCCCAACACCTATAATGACGACATCACCTTCGAGATCGCCTTCCTCGAGGCCTTCGCCGACAAGGGCCACGCCGTCACCGGCGCCGATATCGCCGAGCGCTGGACTGCGCTGATCCCGATGGGCTGGTCGGCCGAGGCCGTGGCGTTGGCCAGCATCCGCCGCGGCCTGTTGCCGCCGCTCACCGGCTCGCTCGACAACCCGTTCGACGAGTGGATCGGCGGCCAGATGCGCGGCACCATCTGCGGCATGGTCGCCCCCGGCCAGGCCCGCGAAGCCGCCCGCCTCGCCTGGATCGACGCCGAAATCTCCGCCGCCGGCAACGGCATCCTCGGCGAAGTGTTCAACGCCGTGCTGGCCGCCCGCGCCTATACCGAGGCCGACAGCAAGGCGCTGCTGGTTTCAACCATCGAGCTGTTCTCGACCCGCACCGAATACGGCGCCGTCCTCGCCTTCGCGCTCGACGCCTGTCGCAATTCCCCGGATTGGCAGACCGCCTGGGCCAAATGCGATGCCGAGTACATCGAGTACAACTGGATCCACGTCTACCCCAACGCCGCCGCACAGGTGGTGGCCCTGTGGTTCGGCAACGGCGATTTCGACCTGACGCTGGAGATCATCTGCGGCATCGGCCACGACGTCGATTGCAACGCCGCCCAGATGCTGTGCGTGCTCGGCATCCAGCAGGGCAGCAGCATCATCGCCGACCGCTGGTCCGCCCCGCTGCTGGTCGACGACATCGTCACCTACATGCGCCGCCCGGCGAAGATCGCGTTTGATGATCTCGTGGGGCAGACGGTCGAGGCGGTAAGGAAGGCAAGAGGATAAGGGTTACGCGGCCTCTCCTCGACGGGGAGGGCCACGCATGAAGCAGGTAGGGTGCGTGGTGAGGACAACGCGCTGGAAGCCGCAATTCCGGAGCGAGACTCAGGATGTGCTAACCGTGGTTAAGAGAGCGCTTGATGAACATTGCCATTGGGGCGCTTGCCAAATGGTGCTCGGAACTAGACATCAGGAGCAATCGATTGACGGTGTTGTCCTGAATGCCGCCGGCAGGCCAAAGAACCGATGCCCGTGCCAGTGACGTCCTCGCTCCGGATTTCTCCGCTGCAGATTTCGCAGATTGGTGAGCTCGGGTGAACTCGGCCGAAAGACTTGCCTCAACATTGGGCTTGGCGCCCCTAGTCGGAAGGCCGGGTAAGTACTTGAGCACTTTCCGCATGAGGCTGGGATATCCCTTGAACGATCCACCGTCGGAGATACCGCAAATCTCCAGACCGTCCCGAGGTATGATGAACTCTGCCTCCTCCATGACGGCCTGAAGTTGGCGCAGGGGCAAAGGACCAGGAATGCCGCGGTGGGCGGCCGCGGTCAGCTCACGCCAACGGTACACACTGTCGGTCGCGATGCATGCGCCAGTAGCTTGAGCGAGGTAGAGGGCGAGCTCGAAATTGGGGGCCATCTTGAACGGGGTGAGTTGGCCGCCATCTTTGCCTCCTTCGAGCGAACCGTCCTGGAGGACCGACAACGGATCGCGCTCTCGCATTTCGTCGAAGCCACGCAGGACCGCGTCGACGGCCTCTTCGTCGAGCTCGGGCGAGTTCCGGCGGACGTGCCTACGTAGCCCATCGCGCGGCATCAGCAACATGCTTCGCCTGTAGTCATCCCTCATCAGGTCCATGAGTCCCGGCTCCTGGTTGGGGTCGACCTTCATGCCCTGGGCCCGGAACTGCGCCATTTCGAGCATTTCGTCACGGAGGTGAAAATCGAAATGGCACGGATCGGGGAACAGCGTGACCAGTCCCCGTTCGACAAGGGGCATAATCGCCATGAAGAGAACCACGGACTTCAGGAATTCCTGTCGGAAGGTCTTTGGGTGATCGAGTGGGCTGAATTCCTTCTTGATAGTGCGGGGGTGGATGAAAGGGTGCTCGATCAGCAGATCGTCAAAATAGAGAGACAGGCCGAGTGCGTTGTTGGAGATAATCGAGGGATGCAGAATGCCGGTATAGAGCGCGCGTGCTTGGCCATCCGGTTTCGGCAGCAAGGCGAGGAGGTTGGTTTCAAGCGGCCATAGCGCGTCATAGAGGGCATAGACGTCCCTGATCTTTTCGTCGGTAACCTCCCGCCGAACAGTTACCCAATCGCGGTCGTCAGCAAGGCCAAGTATTCTGGCAATACCAGCAAACAGCATCATGTTGCGTTCCCGAATGCTCCGCTCCTCCCAACTGGGACGGAGGGCATTGGGTTTCGGTCTGCAGCAGCCGACGAACGGGCGGCCCGAGCCGCAACCACAGAGATCACGGCCTCGCAGGGGCTTTGGCGGCGGTTCCTTCTTCAGGAACTTGCGTTCCTTCTCCGTCAGACCGAAGGCATCCTGGTAGTAGACGTCACCGCTCTCAAAACGGGCGTACATCTCGCCCCCGAAATGCCAAAGTCCGTTTTTGGGTGGGAGAAAGATGGTCCGTAGATTCGCCCACGGTTCGGTCGAGACAGCTTCAGGATAGAGCCACTCTTCCTTGCCGGCTGCGACATACCTCTTGGCGCGAGCCTTGAGTACACGATTAACTCGAATGACCTCTTGGCTAGTCAGCTTGCGCGTCCGGATGAAGGCGTCGGTTCGTGCCATCGAATTGCGGTAGTTCCCGGCGAACGTTCGCTTCTCGATCGGGTTGGCGGAATGGTCCTGAGCATACTCGAGGTTGGTCAAGATCAGGCAAAGGTCCCGATTGAGCGGGAAGATGGTCTGCGAACCTTTAAGGGCGATGGAGGGATCATCCGGATAGGTATTACGGCCGCTTCCGGGTGGGAGCGCGTGATTGTAGATCGTCACCGGGTGATCGGTGACGATGAACTTCACGTCCGCATCCTTCGCCGAAACAATTTCTCGCACACCCTCTGCCCAGATAGAGCAATGCATCATGCGGATGCCTTGCATTTCGAACATCAGCTCGTTCTGTGTTAGACGCGGATACTGCGAGCTTAGCCAGTCGAGTCCCTTGGGGGTCCGGATTTTCTGGATGTCTAGATATTCGAAGAAGGTCGCAAAATGGCGATGCCATTCCCCGACGTCGTCGCCGACGAAAGCGCGGATGGCGTGGGCGCCGCGCGTGTCGATGTCTCCGAACAACTTGCGTTCGATCTCGTCATTCACGGAGGTGCCGAAGAAGGTAGAATAGAGGTCCGTCTGCCGAAACGCCCGGGATGTGGGAGCGTCAAACCTGGACTTTTCAGTGATGACGCGACCGTCGGCCAAGACGTGTTGTGGTGGCGAGAGATCGACGTAGGCAAGAGAGTTTTTGCCCGGCTCAAAGAAGCCTTCCTGATGCCATTGCGGAACATAGTGATTGTTGCGGGTCTTAGACATTGGCGGCAGCATACCTTCACCGCCAGAGTCGGCGCTACAGTAGGGATGCTTCCGGGGAGGAGAGGGCTCCCCCTGCCGACCGTCAGGTCGTCCAAGGGTCCAGGGCCGTGCGTACGGCAGAACATTGCAACAATGCAGGAGAAGGCGTATCTTGTTGGCATGGCGAACATAAAGACCAGATACGGCCAGATCACACGGCAGTCGAAGCAAAAACGACCGCCGGAGGGCCAACAGCCCAAGACGCCGGCTGCGATCGAGGAAGCTCGGCTTGCTCTCAAGATTCGGCAGCGGGCTCGTGCGGACTACCGCACAGTGACGTCGGCCTCCTAGGTCAGCTCAGCAGCGACACCTCGGCGCGGGATCCGGTGGAGACCTGCACGTGTCGCTTATATTCCCATCTCAGCGACAGGCCATCGTCCAACCGTCCGTCGAGCGTCCGCTCCTGTTTAAGGGCGGGTGTGAGTTCGAGCACCATGGCTTCCGCGTTGCGGTGCAACTCTAGTTTCTGAGGGCCGTTCTTCTCGTCCTTCCAGAGCGCGATGCTGCTAGACTGGCCAAACTTACCCAGCCGGTTCTGCCGCGCCATCAGCCCAAATGAGGTGAGGCTCAGCACCGATGTTCCAGGGTCTTCCGCCAACACGGTGGCATAGCGCCCGGGCCAACGCTCGCCAATCTGCGGACCATCCATTAATAGCGCGATCAGAAGGTTTGGACCCACGGCTCTGACCACTGCTTGGCATGGGTCGACGCGCGCCAGATCCTCACAGATCAGCGTCGTGAGGGTGGACTTACCCCGATAGACTAGCAGATCGAGGCTGCGACTGAGGATATCGAGGCGCTCCCACCAGCTCTTGGTCTGATCGAGTCCGGTTAGCCCATAGGATTGCAACTGCGCGCCGTTTAGCTTCCAGCGATGGTGCTTCTCGCGGATTAGGATGAGGTTCTCCCAAGCCGTGATCTTTTCGTCGCGTTCCTTGCCGAGAAGGAAGAAAGGAGCAATTGCGACGAAGTTTCCTTTGCGTCTGTCGGCATCGCTTGAGATGCCGGCAATCAGGAAATCAATCGCCCGATCATTGGCGAGGGCGCGCGCCAGAGCTCGAAAGTTGGTGAAATCAAGGGCCAATTCGGGGAGGACCACCGCGTCGACCCTGGCGCCGGAGGCGCGCGCTGCCCCGATCAGGTTGAGGATGAATTCGACAAGCGCATTCTTCCGTCCCGATGTGGAACCGGCGGGTAGCCAATGCTGCTCCACCTCGAACCATCCCCAATGTCCATCGGCCGCCTCACCAGCCGACCTGAAGGCGTCGTCGTTGATATCGTACGGCAACGGCACCAGTAAGAGCCCCAAATCCTCATGCAGGCGCGCTTCATCGGCCTCGATCACCGGCGCTACCCATCGCGCCCTTACCTGCCCGCGCGGCGGCAGCAGCGCGAGATTGTGAGTTAACGAGCGTAAGGTACAGCCTACCGACGGCGTCCGTGCCTTGGCCTGAACGCAGAGCACGTCCTCGGCGGCGAGCGACAGAGAAAATGGAGCTCGTTGCACACGACGAAACTCCTGGCCAGAGGAGAGGTCGGTCGCCGCGTACTCCTGCATGAAGAATTCGAAGAACGGGTTAGTGGCCTGGAACCCTATGTCGCGACACGCCTCATCGGTGATCATCACGAGATCGAGGCAGATGGTCCACCAGTCGGGTGCCGCGGCCACGTCGTCAATGGGCTCGAACACGGCCGCGTTGCGAAATCCATTAAGCCGCCCCCACATCTGCTCGACCTCAAGTGGCGGAGAGGGAAGACGTGCTCCGGGTTCAATCACGCCATTCCTCCAGGCGAGCCCGATCGCAACGGCGCGATTGCGTTGCTGATCTCCGACAACGATCCGGCGAAAATTGTTAGGCGCGGGCCCTAGCACTTCCGGCGAGATGTGGTGGTAGGCACCAGATCGCTCAACGAGATGGGCGGCGAACGCAAACACATCGGTGGGAAGGCGAGGCAATGAGCCGAGGCTGCTACGCTGCGACATGTCCGGGAACACGCCTCGATAGACTTCCAAGATCGTCGCCAATCATTCCCCCTGCCTCCACTGACCGCCAAGAGTCAGCCCCGTACAATTGTTCACAACAGCGGTGCTCGTGCAAACGTCGAGATCGGTCGAGGTCAGATCTACTTGTCCCGCCAGTCGCTCTCGAAAATATCAGGATGTCTAGAAACCTTGTGAGGACGTTGCACCAAATGTGTCCGTTTTCGGCGCTCAAGCGGAATCGAGCGGCCGGTATGGGCACAAAGCAGCCTGTTGATCGCACAAGGGATGGCCGTTTGAGACAGAACAGACGCGACACGCAAAATGCGGAAACATCCCACCAGTTTCCCGCCTTCGCGGGAATGACTCCCGTGAGAGACTGAAGCAGCCTACCCGATCACATTACTCAGCGTGCCCAGCCGATCCATCGTCAGCACCACCTTGTCGCCCTTGGCCAGCGTCTTGCCGACTTCGGCGGCCGAGCCGCCGCCCACCGTGCCGCTGCCGAAAATCTCGCCGGCGACCAGCATTTCGTTCATCGAGGCATGGGCGATCATCTGGTCGAAGCGCCAGTGCATGGTCGAGGTGCTGGTGTCGCACCAGGGCTGGCCGTTGACGGTCGCCTGCATGCGCAAGGCATAGATGTCGGGGATCTCGTCGGCCGTCACCAGCCAGGGGCCGAACACGTGGCCCTTCTCGAAATCCTTGCCCTTGGCGGGCCCGAGGCCCACCGACATTTCGCGCTGCTGAATCTCGCGGGCGCTGAAGTCGTTATAGATCATGTAGCCGTAGATATGGCTGAGCGCATCGGCGCGCTGGATATTGCTGCCACCCCGCCCGATCACCGCCGCGAACTCGAACTCGAAATCCATGTTGGTGGCGTAGGCCGGCATCGGCACGATATCGCCCTCGCCCCCGACCGCCGAGGGGTTGCCCTTGTAATAGACCGGCAGCTCGTACCACTGCGGCGGGATCTCGCGCCCGAGCTTGGGGTAGATGTTCTTCAAATGCGTCTCGAACGCCATGAAGTCGCGGATCAGCGGCGGGCGCGGCACCGGCGCCAGGAGCTTTACCGCCCCGGGCGCGAATACCAGCGTTGCGCCATCCGGCCCGGTCTCGTCTTTCGCCGTCACCCAGTCGAGGGCCGACTGCGCCGCATCGAGCGCAGTCGTCCCGTTCTGGATGAAGGCCACCATATCCGAGGGGATGGTGGCGGCGGCTAGCCGCGCCGCCCCTTCCCGACTTGCCCCGTTATCCCCCAGCACCGCCCGATAGGCCGATTGCAGGTCGGCATAGCGGCCATCCGGCAGCACGGCGCCGATCCGCGTCAGAGGACCGGTGACAGTGGAGAGTTCGAAGGAAACGAGGCGCATCTCAAACCTCAGGAGATGGCGAGTTCGTAGAGCTCGCGCTCGCGCTTTTCGAGCATCGGGATCACGGTGCCCTCGATGATCGATTTGAAGTGCGGCGTCTCGCGGTGCGCGGCGAGCGCTGCCGCATCGACATAGTGCTCATAGAGCACGATCAGGTTCTCGTTCTCGGTCGACTTCGACACCTGGTAGAACTTGCAGCCCGGCTCGCCGGCTTCCACCAGCGGCTTCATCTTGACGAGTTCGGCCAGCACCTTCGGCACGTTGCCCGGCTTCGTGTGGTACTTGGCGATCAGGACGATCATTGCGGTTCCTTCCCTATGTGTCCGCTGGTCAAATCGTTCAATATACTGAACGATATTCTCGGTATTGAACAATCTAGATGACAGGCGCCGATGTCAACGTAGACGCCAGTCGTATTCCGCACATTCGGCTAGGTATTGCCGCCAAGGCGATGGCTGAGCTTGTCGGCCAGTGCCCGTACCGCGTGGCTGACCTGCGCCCGCGAGGTGTCGTTGACCTCGCCGCGCAACAGCCCGATGGCGATGCCGGCCACCGCGTGGTCGTCGCTGGCGTTGAACACCGGGGCGCCGAAGCACACCATGGCGTCGCGCAACTGCCCGTCGTCGATCGAATAGCCGCGCTCGCGCGTCTCCTCGAGCTCGCGCATCAGCGTCTTGAGATCGGGCACGCTCTGCTTGGTCCACGGCTCCGGCCACTCGTCGCCGAACAGCGCCTCGACTTCCTCGGGCCGCATCGTCGACATCATCGCCTTGCCGGTGGCGGTAAACGGCGCCGGCAGGCGCACGCCGGGCCGGAAGCTGACCCCGAGCGGATCGGTGCCGCGCCGGCAGGCCACATACATCACTTCGCGGCCGGTGAGGATCGAAAGGTTGATCGCCTGTTCCGAGATCAGGTCGGTCGCCTCGGCGATGCGCATGAATTCCTGCGTCAGGTCGCTCTGGCCTTCGAAGGCGTTGGCCCAGCTGAGCACATGCGGGCCCACCGCGAACTGCGACGGCCCCACCCGCATCATCAGGCCGAGATCGACCAGGGTATGGCAAAGCCCATGCACCGTGCTCTTGGGCAGGTCCAGCATGCGCGCCAGCTCCGACACGCCCTTGGGCTTGCCGCCGGTACTGAGCGCATCGAGAATTTTCTTGGTCCGGACCAGCGCGGGGACGGCCTTGCCCCGCTGCTCGGTGTCTTCGATCATCAGCTATCCATTCTCCTTGCCCCGAGTTTAGGCATTAGCGAGCGCCGGGACCAGCGTGCAAGCGATTCAGGACCGGGATCCCGGTGATCGCCGCTGGACCATCACGACCGGTGCGGGAAGAGGACCCCCACCCCTGTCCCCTCCCCGCAAGGGGGAGGGAGACGCCCTCACCGGCGCCGGTGTTCTGGTCTCCTCCCCCCTTGCGGGGGAGGGACAGGGTGGGGGGTGCTCTTCTCGCAACGGCCCATCCACACCACTGACAACTACCGAAAACCCGGCGCCACCTCCTCCATGAAATACGCCATCCCATCCGTCTCCGGGGCATCCATGAACCACAGCATCAGGTGATCGACCCCCTGCCCCCGCAATTCGACGATCCGCACCTTCGCGTCCTCGGCCGTGCCGATGATCCACGGCCCGGTCATCGCCTCGGGCAGCCGGTCGACCCGGCCGGCGACGAAGTCGGTCACCTCCGGCTGCGGCTCGCCCGACCTGGCCTCGACCATCCGTTCGACCAAAGCCGCCACCTTGCGGCGCAGCGACGCCAGGTCCGGCGCGACCAGGATCTGCGTTTCGAAGCTGATCTCCACCTCGGCGCGCGACCGCCCGGCCCTGGCCAGCGACGCATCGAGCAGCGCCAGCCGGCGCTTGAGTTCGCTGAGCGTCACCGGCGTTGAATTCCAGCCATCGGCGATGCGACCGCTGAGCTCGATCACCGGGTCGAACGCCTCGCCCAGCCAGACCGGGATATGCGCCTGTTGTGGCTTGGGCGCCAGTTGCGCCTGCCTGAGCTGATAGAACTTGCCGTCGAAATCGATCGGCTTGTCCGAGGCGTAGAGCGCCTTGATCAGGGTTATTGCCTCTTCGAGCCGTTCGACCCGCGCATCGTGGTTGTCGTCCCAGTCGAGGCCATAGGCCACCTGTTCCGGGCGCCCCATGCCGGCTTCGAAGAAATGGATGAAGCGGCCACCCGATAGCAGGTCGAGCGTCGACATCATCTTGGCGGCGATCTGCGGGGCGCGGAACAGGTTGGCCTGGTGGATCAGCCCCAGTTGTGCCCGGCTGGTGGCGCCGGCGATCATCGCCAGCGTGGTCCAGCCCTCGAGCACCGCCTGCTCGCGCCCCAGCATCAGGTGGTCGCAGACCCAGAGCGAGTCAAAGCCCAGCCGCTCGGCTTCGCGGGCATTGCCGAGCACGTCGACATCCTCGATCCGCGCCACATTGGGCACCCGGAACAACCCGCTGCTCGGCATGGCGAAAGCCGGCACGCAATAGCCCAGCTTGAGCGTCCTCGCCTTGCGGCGGGCAGCGAGGTCGGTCGAGATCATGACTTCACCCCGGCGCGCGGCACCAGGTCGTGCCGGGTGCGATGCCCGGCGAACTTGCGGGCGATCTCGTCGGCGGCCAGCGTCAGGAAGCGCGGACCGCACGGGGCGGTGACCCCGGCAATATGCGGCGTGAGAAACACGTTGTGCATGGTCCTCAGCGGCGAATCCGCCTCGAGCGGCTCGGGGTCGAACACGTCGAGCGAGGCCACCACGTCGCCCCGCACCAGCCGGCGGATCAGCGCCGCCTGGTCGACCACCGCGCCGCGCGACACGTTGACGAACACCGAGCGCGGACGGAGCCGGTTCAGCTCCTTCTCGCCGATCATCCCCTTGGTCTCGGGGGTCAGCGGCACCAGCGAGATCACCACGTCGCACTCCATCACCTGCTCCAGCGAGGTCAGGGTGATGTCGTAAATGTCGGCGAGGACCCGCGGCGCGTAAGGGTCGAAGGCGTAGATATCGGCCTGGAACGGCTGCAGCAGTTCAATCAGCCGGCGGCCGATATAGCCGGCGCCGATCAGCCCGACACTGCGCCCGGTGAGCTCACCGTTGAAACCAGGGTCGGCGACGCGCTCCGCCCATTTCTGGAACAGCACTTCGCCCTCGATCATCCGGCGGAACAGCGCCCCGGCATTGCGGAGCCCGATCATCGCCATGGCCAGCGCCCATTCGGCCACCGGGTAGGACGAGCCATTGGTGGTATCGACCACGGTGACGCCGCGCTCGGCGGCGGCATTGACGTCGATGCGCTGGCTGAAGCGGTCGCCCTCGACCTCGGCGATGAACTTCAAATTCGGCAGCCGGTCGAGAATGGCGCCGGTCAACCGCGGCGAGCCGTGGCAGACGAGGAGCGCATCGAGCTTCTCTGCAAACGCCACCAGCTGGTCGATCGCCGCGGAATTCTCCGGCGGCGCCTCATCCCAGCTCGAGGGTTCATCGCAGAGGTGATGCTCGAAACGCCCGAGGCTGGAGAGCGCCTCGATCGCTTCCTCATCAGCCATCCGTGCAAACGTATCGGCATTGCAGGCGAAGCCGACGCGCAAGGGTCTCGGCAGGTTGTAGATCGTCATAGTGTTGCCTCGTCAGCCAATCCACACGGTCTTGGCGTTGGTGAATTCGGTGATGCCGACCTGCCCGAGCTCGCGGCCATAGCCGGAGGACTTGATGCCGCCGAACGAGATATGGGCGTCCGAGCGCACCATGTCGTTGATGAACACCGCCCCCGCCTCGACCGCCTGCTCCATGCGGCGCGCCCGGTCCTCGTCGCGCGTCCACACCGCCGCGGCCAGCCCGAACTCGGTGCCGTTGGCGATGCGCAGCGCTTCTGCCTCGTCGGCGAACGCAAAGATCGGCGCCACCGGCCCGAACAGCTCCTCGCGCGCCGCGACATTATCGTCGGCCACGTTGGTCAAAACGGTCGGCGCGAAGAAGAAGCCCGGCCCATCGACCGTGCCGCCGGCCAGCGCCACCCGCGCCCCGCCGGCAATGCTGCGGTCGAGCTGGTCCTGCAGCCCGGCGCGAAGGTCGGCGCGCGCCAGCGGCCCCAGCCCATGCGTTTCGTCGAGCGGATCGCCATAGCTCAGCTTGCGGGTGCCCTCGACGAAGGCCTCGGTGAAATCGGCGGCGATCGACTGCTCGACCAGGAAGCGCTTGGCGCAGACGCAGCTCTGCCCCGAATTATTGTGCCGCGCCGCCACCGCCGTCTTCACCGCGGCGTTGAAATCGGCATCGGCGAAAACGATGAACGGGTCGGAGCCGCCCAGTTCCAGCACGGCTTTCTTGCCTGCCGCGCCGGCAAGTCCGGCAATGGTCCGCCCGGCCCGCACGCTGCCGGTGACGGTGACGCTGCGGATGCGGCTGTCGGCGATGAGCTTCCCCACTGTCGGGTGATCGACGCGGAGGTTCACCAGCACGCCATCGGGCATGCCGGCCTCGGTGAACACCTGCTCCAGCGCCTCGGCCGAAGCCGGCACGTTCTCGGCGTGCTTCACCACCGTGGTGTTGCCGGCAAGGAAGGCCGGCGCGAAAAAGCGGATCACCTGCCAGAACGGAAAATTCCACGGCATGATCGCGAGGATCGGTCCCAGCCCCTCGTAGCGCACCCGGCTGCCGCGCGCCGGGCTCTTCACCTCCAGCGGCTCCAGCCAGCCCGGCCCCAGCTCGGCGGTGGTGCGGCAGGTTGCGGCGCATTTCCTGATCTCGCCGCGCGCCTCGTTGATCGGCTTGCCCATCTCCAGCGTCATCAGCCGCGCGAACGCTTCGAGATTGGCTTCGAGCCGATCGGCCAAAGCCAGCAGCAGCCGGGCGCGTTTGGCGATGCCGGCGGCGCGTATGCTGCTCCAGGCGGCGAAGCTGCGCTCGAGCGCGGCTTCGACTTCCGCACCGTCATGCAGGCGATAGCTGCCGAATTGCTCGCCGGTAGCCGGGTTGAGCGAACGGAACATGGTCTCGGGGCGCGCGGGCACGTTCATCAGCTGGTCCTCGTTGGCGCGGCCTGATCGAGCAGCCGCTTGAGTGTGCCGCCCAGGATCGGCGCGAGATCGCCCGCCCCCAGGAAACGGCAATGTACGCGCACGATTTCGAGCGCCTGTTTATAGGTCATGGCCCGGCTGAGCGCCGGAAAGTCCGAACCCCAGCACAGCCGGTCGGCGCCGAACGCGGCATGGAGCCCCTCGGCGATCCACATGGCGCTCGGGTGCGGATAGTCCCAGCCATTGTCGAGCCCCACCGCATAGTGAAAGCCCGAAAGCTTGATGTGGACATTGGGATATTTCGCCAGCGTGGCGATCGTCTCGAGCGCCGAACGCGGGTCGGTCGAACTGATGCCGCCCATATGGTGCAGCAGCACCACCAGATCGGGGGTCTCGGCGCAGATCGCGCCCAGGTCTGCCGCCCAGGCCGGGCCCATGGCGATCGAGGCGATGAGCTTGCGCTCGGCGGCGAGCTTGAAGAACGCCCGCCCCTCGTCGGAGCGGAACCAGCCATCGTTCTCGCCCACATAGTGGGTGAAGCCCTTGATCGGCAGCGTCTCCGCCGCCACCCGCAGCCGCTCCACCGCACCCGGCGTGTGGTACTCCGGCGACCAGGCGCAATCGACATCGGCGAACTGGTGCAGCCGCTTGGGGTAGCGGCGCACCGCCGCTGCCCCATAAGCGTTGTTGTCCGGGTTCTTCTCGATCCGCGCCGAGACGATCACCGCCTCGGCGACGCCGTTCTGATCCATCTCGTGGATCAGGTGCTCCACCGAGCCCTTGGTGGCCTCGTCGGGCACCGGGGGCTCGTAGGGCCAGCGGGCCCAGGCGTGCGTGTGGCTGTCGACGATCACGGGCGCCTACCTGAAGGCCACCGAGCCATCGGTCTTCAGCGAGGTGGGGGGCACCTTGTTGATGACGGGGATGGTCTTCAGCCCCTCATGGTCGAGCTCGACGCCGAGGCCCGGCGTCTCGTTGGGCAGCCAATGGCCGTTGATGACCGGGACGATCGCCTTCACCGCCTTGGTCCAGGGGGCGCGATCCTGCAGCATGTGCTCGGTCACTTCCCAGTTCGGCACGGCAAAGCCGAGCTGCACCTGCGCCGCTGTCGCCACCGGGCCCGAGGGCACGGCGTGCGGGATGATGCCCTGGTGATGCGCCTCGGCCAGCGCGCAGATCTTGCGGGTGCCGGTAATGCCGCCGGCAATGCCGACATCGGGGCGGATATGGTGCACCCCGCCATGCTCGACATACTCGCGGAACTCCCAGATCGAGGTGTTGCGCTCGCCTGCCGCCATCGGCACGCGCGATTTCTGCGACACCTCGCCGAAGCTGAGGACGCTGTCGGGCGGAATCGGGTCTTCGACGAAGAGCGGCCGGAACTGCTCGAACTCGCGGATCGCCGCGATGGATTCCCCCAGCGCCATGTTACGGTGCAGTTCGATGCCGATCTCGACATCCCAGCCCACCACTTCGCGGATCAGCGCCATGCGCTCGACCATGTCCTTCACCTTGGCGCCGAACGCCATCAGGTGGTGCTCGGGCTGGTAGACCATCACCTTGAGCGCGGTATAACCGTCCTCGACGGCGGCCTTGCAGCTCGCCGCCACTTCTTCGGCCGTGCCGTAAGGGATCACCAGCATGGCGCGCACCTTGTCGCGCACCCGGCCGCCCAACAGGTCCCAGACCGGCGCCTGGTAATGCTTGCCCTTGATGTCCCACAGCGCCTGGTCGATCGCCGAGATGGCGCCGCCAATGGCCATGCCGCGCATCGAGTAGGCGCGGTAGAGGCTGAGATTGTGGTACTCGATGCGGAACGGGTCCTCGCCGATCAGCCGCTCGCCAAAGCCCTTGGCCACCGAGGCGGTCGCCTCGGGAAAGCCGAAGAAGGTGGATTCGCCCACGCCTCTGAGCCCGGTATCCGTCGTCACTTCGACGAACATCCAGTTATGCGCGACGTAGGTATCGATACGCTCGATCTTCACTTTGCTTCCTCAGGCAGGGGATAGACGAATAGCGGTGTGCGGCGGGTGGCCGGCGGGCTGATCAGCTCGAGCACGAGGCCGTTGAGCTTTGGGGAGGTGAAATAGACGAAGGCGCCGCTGCCATCGCCGCCGAAGCCGCGGGCCGATTGCAGCCGGGTGAAGCCGGCGGCTTCGAGCTCGGCCACCGCCTGCGCATGGTTTTCCATCACGTGGATGCCGATATGGTTGAGGCCTTCGCCGGAGCTCTGGAGCTGATCGGCAAAGAAGGAAGGGCCGGTGGTGGGCTCGACCAGCTCGAACTGCACCCCGTCCTTCCAGGCCAGGGCATGCTTCAGGCCGAACCGGGCCGGCGCGCCCTTGTAGGTCATGTCCTTCAGGATCTCGGGCGTATATTCCCACGCCGTCCAGGGTCCGATGCCGAGCAGGTCCCACCACTGCCTGGTCGCGGCTTCGAGGTCGCGCACCACGAAGGCGATCTGCTTGGGGCCGAGCTTCTGGACGATCAGCGGCACGGCGGCGAAAGCTGCGTCAGTCATCCTGTCCTCCCTCAGGCGGCGTTCGACTTGGGCAACAGCCCGAGGTCGGCGTCGATGTCGTCCTGATACGTCGAAACCGTGCTCGACAGCACCTCGTCCATCGTCACCGCGCGGCCGGCAAGACCGCTCTCATAGGCGGCGAGCACCGAGGCGACGGCCGTGAGGCCGCCCTCGCCGTCCACTTCCGGCGGCCGGCCTTCCATGATGGCGGCGGCGAAATCGTGGATCTCGATGGCGAGGAGGCCTGAATCCGTCTCGGCCCAGTCGAGCTCGTACGACACTCCGCCATAGAGCTTCTGGGTCAGCGCATCGAGCTGAAAGCCGACCTTGTCGGCCAGCGCCTGCCCGGTGAGGTCGCCCTCGGCGGTATGAAGGATCGGCGCCTTGCCGGTGCGATCGTTGAAGATCTCGAGCGAGCCGCGCTGCCCATGCACCGTGCGCTGGTTGTAGCCCTTGCCCGGGCCCGAAGCGACGAAGGCCATCTGCACCATCAGGCCCGACTGCATGGTGAAGGTCGCGGCGAACGAGTCCTCGCCAGTAGCGGTGATCTCAGCGGGGATTTCGAGGAAGCGCTTCAGATACGCCTCGGTCTGCATCTCCGGCTTTTCCTGCCGGCGGCGGATCGGCTCGGCGATGAAACCCTTGCCGAACGCCGCCTGGAACGGCCCGAAATAATACTGCACGATGTCGGTCAGATGCGCGCCCATGTCGAGCCCGATGGCGCCCTTGTCCTTGAAGTGCCGCCACGGCGTGATGATGATCCGGTCATTGCCGCCGATCATCGTCTGCACCATCAGGTGAACAGGCCCGAGCACGCCGGAATCGATCACCGCCTTGGCGAGGCGATTGGTCGGATCGCGCCGGTAGTTCTCGGCCGTCGCCAGCACCGCGCCGCCGGCCTTCGCCGCCTCGATCAGCGCCTGGCACGAGCGCACCGTCAGCGCCAGCGGCTTCTCGCATAGCACGTGCTTGCCGGCGCGCAGGGCCGGCAGCACCACCGCGAGGTGGCTGAACGCCTCCGTCACCACGTCGAACGCCGCGATCTCCGGGTCGGCCACCGCGTCGTCGATCGCAAGGTGGATCTTCGGCCGGTAGCCGAGCAGCTTCTCGGCCTCGCCGGCGACCCGCTCGGCATTGTCCTGCCGCACGTCGCACACCGCGACGAGCCGGACATTGCTCAGGCCCGAGCGCTGCAGCCGGGCAAAGCCCTGCACATGCCGGCTCCCCATGCCCCCACACCCGACGAGGCAGACTGGTACTGTAGTCACGTCTTAGCTCCCGCTAATAAACCTCGGCCTATTCCTTCAACGAGCCGCCGAGGCCGTTGATGAAATAGCGTTGGCAGAGAATGAAGAAGATGATGATCGGCAGCGTCGACAACAGCACGGCCATCATGGCGATGTTCGGCGGCGTTTGCGAGTATGACTGGCCGAGCCCGGCGAGGGCCAGCGGCAGCACGCGCATTTCCTTTTCCGTCGTCGAGATCAGCGGCCAGGCATACATGTTCCACGCGGTCAGCACCGTCACCGCGACATAGGCGGCGATGGGCGGGCCGGAGAGCGGCAGCACGATCTTGGTGAACACCTGGCCCCAGTTGGCGCCGTCGATCTTGGCCGCATCCAGAATCTCGTTCGGCATCGAGATGTAGAACTGCCGGAAGATGAACACGCCAAAACTGGTCTGCGCAATGATCGGGACGCACAGCCCCATGAAGGTGTCGATCCAGTTGAGGTTGCGGATCAGGATGAAGGTGGGGATCGTCGCGACCTGGCCGGGCACGAACATCGTCAGGATGAACAGTCCCAGCAGGGCGCCGCGCCCCAGGAACTGCATCTTGGCGAGCGCGAAGCCGGTCATCACCACCAGGACGAGTTGCACGATGGTGATGATCGCGGTGAAGATCACCGAGTTCACGATCGCCGTGGGCTCGAGGAAGGCGAGTGCCGCCCAGACGTTCTCCGGATGCCATTCTGTCGGCCACCATGTCGGCGGATAGGCAACCACCTCGCGGCTGGATTTGAACGAGTTGATGATCATCCAGTAGAACGGCGCGGCCATCACCAGACCGAAGAAGATCACCGTCGAGACATGGAGGCGGCGGCGCCAGTGGTGTCCGGCACTCATACTGTGTCTCCGTTGGTGGGGCGCCGGCGCGGCGGGTTGAAGATCAGCGCCAGGATGATGACGATGACGAACAGCACGGTCGACAACGCCGAGGCATAGCCGAGCCGCAACTGGGCGAAGGCCAGGTCGTAGATGTAGACGGCGAGGATATCCGTGGAATTGAGCGGCCCGCCCTTGGTCATCACGAAGGCGATGTCGAAGCTGTCGAAGATGATGCCGCGCAAGGTCAGCACCAGGATCAGCAGCGTCACCGGCATGACGTTCGGCCAGATGATGTGGCGCAGCTTCGCCCATGGCCCGGCCCCGTCGATCTCGGCAGCCTCGAGCAGTTGCGGGTTAACCTGCTGCAGTGCGGCGAGGTAAAGGATGATGCCGAGCGGCAGCCGCAGCCAGACGATCACCAGCGACAGAGCGGGCATCGCCCAGGTGGTATCCTGCAGCCAGTTGGGACCGGAAACGCCGAAGAAGCTGAGCAATTGCGCGATCGGGCCGACGCGCGGATCGTACATGAACTTCCACAGCACGGCCGAAGCGACGAGAGAAATGACGATCGGCAGCAGGTACATCGTGCGAAACACGCTGTAGCCAGGAAAGCTGGTATTGATCAGCACCGCCAGCAAGAACGACAGAAACACCGTCGGCACCACGCCGAGCACCAGCAGATAGACGGTCTTCACCACCGAGTTCACGGCGCGGGCGTCATTCATCAGCGCCAGGTAATTGTCAAAGCCGACGAAGCGTGGCGCGTAGATCAGGTTCCAGTCATAGAGGCTGAGCGCCAACCCCCAGACCAGTGGGATGACCATGAAGACGGTGAACAGGATCACGTTGGGCCCAACGAACAGGGCGGCCCAGAACGGGGAGGCGGTGCGGCTCGATCTGCGGCGCGGCTTGGGTCGCGCCATCGCAGACATGCCGGCCTCGTCGGCGGTGTCGGTCTTGCTCAAGAGGGTCAGTCCCGTTGCGGAAAGGGAGAACCGGCTGCGGGAGGACACAGCCGGTTCACTGGGGCGCTCTCGGGAAAAGTCGTGAGACGTTTCCGGTTCGAGAGCGCGACCAACTAGAAGACTGCCGCCGCCGCTGCAGGCGTGCGACGGCAGGTCTTGCCTGCGATCAGCCGCCGGCCGCCATGACGCGGGCCATGGCCTCGTTGATCACCGTTTCGGCGGCCTTCAGCGCGTCGGCCACCGGCACGTTGTTGAGCACGACCGCCTCTTCCGCCTTGGTGAGCTCGGCATCGACCACCGCCTGCACGTCGGCCGGGATCGAGGTCGGGTTCATGGCGCCGTACTGGATCGCCTCCGCAAAGATGCGGTTGTCGTACGGAGGTCCGGGCAGATCGGTCCAGATCGGGCTGTTGTAGAGTGCCTCGACCGGCGGCACAGTGCCGTAGCCGGCGGCGAGGATCTTCATGCCGCCGTCCTCGGAGTAGAACCAGTTGAGGTAGTCGAAGGCGAGTTCCTTGTTGTTCGCCATACCCGGCGGCGTAATCGCCTGGGCAATCGAGCCCATGCCGGTCTTGCGGACGCCGTTGATGGTGGGCACGAAGGCCACGTCCCAGTCGTCCGTGGTCACGCTGCGGATTAGCGGCGTCAGTGCGCGCACCGACTGCAGCATCGACACGGTGCCGGCGCCGAAGGCCTGGTAGCCGCCGCCGAGCTGGTTCTGCTGCGGCGTCGAAGCGAGCACGCCCGCCTTCACCTGGTCCCAGTACATGGTGAAGACCTTGATCGCGGCCTCGGTCTGCAGCTTGTACATGTTGTTTTCGTCAAGCAGCGTATCGCCGAAGGCTTCGATGCCCGGAACATAAGTGGCGTGCCACGGCACCGACGCGGCGAGGCCGTAGCGGGTGGTGACGCTGCCATTCTTCTGGGTCAGCTGGGTTGCAACCTCGATCTGCTTCTCGAAGGTCCAGGTGTCGTCGGGATAGGGGATACCAGCGTCGTCAAAGTGCTTCTTGTTGTAGTAGAGCACGACGGTGTCGGCGCCGATCGGTAGGCCGAAAATGCCGTCCTTGTTCGGGCCCGAGGTGATCAGGTACTGGTCGAGGAAGGGCTTGGCCAGCGAGTTCAGGCCGATCGGCCCGCCCGAGGTCAGAAACGGCCGCATGTCGGCGGTGACTTCCGCGTTGGCCAGCTGCGTCGCGTAGATATCGGCGAGATAGGTGATATCGGGCAGCTTGTTGGCGAGGCGGCGCGACAGCAGGGCCTGGCGCAGTTCCGCCGACGGGATCACCGAGTACTCGATCTTGACGCCCGGACGGGCCGCCTCGTAGGCGGCAAACACCGGCTTCACGCCGATTTCGGCCCAGTCGAAAACCGCGATCGACAGCGTGCCGCTGGTCGGCTGCGCCATGGCGAGATGGCTGCCCGCGGCAAGCGCGAACGGCGAGGCGGCGAGACCCGCAAGAACAGCACGCCGGCTGGGCGTGAACTGCGTTAGGGTGGTCTTGGACACGTTGCTTTCCTCCCAAGGAACACGAGCGCTTCATCGCTTCCCGGGCATCGGGAGGCGTGATGATCGGTCGGGGACGGGCGAAGCATCGTGCCGGCGACTTATGCGCCTGTCGTTCACTATGCTGAACGCCTATCCATAGGCTGAACGATGACACGCGGAGCGATCCGTGGTCAAGCGGCTGCTGCACGCGTCCGCTTGCTCAAAAAGTCGTAGTGGAAATGGGAACCGACGGTCGGTCGGTATTCAGCCGGGCCGGCAGTCGGCGCCTCTCCGAAGGACAGTACGGGGCGGGAAGAGTACCCCCCACCCTGTCCCTCCCCCGCAAGGGGGGAGGAGACCAAAACACCAGCGCCGGTGGGAGCGTCTCCCTCCCCCTTGCGGGGAGGGGACAGGGGTGGGGGTACTCTTCCCACACCGGCCCGTCGCCCCTGATTGAGGGGCCGCGACTTCGTTACCCCCGCCGAAATGCCTCGGTCGCCATCTGCATGTGCCGCTTCATCTCGCGGAACGCGCCATCGCTGTCCCGCGCCGCGATCCGCCCGACGATCGCCTCGTGCATCTGCTGCACCGCCGCGATCTCCTCGCGGCCCACCCGCAACTGCATGCCGCGCAGCGAGGCTTCCTGCATGGCGGTGCGGATCGATTGCACCATGTGCAGGTAAAGCGGGTTGCCGCCGGCGCGCGCGATGGCGACATGCAGCTCGGCATCGAGCCGGCTGTAGCGCTCCGCTTCGCCAAGCGCCTCCCGCATTTCCCCGACCAGCCGCTGCAGCTCCGCCGCATCCGCCGCGCCATGCCGTGCCGCCGCCAGCGCCGCCGCCTCGCATTCGAGCCCGGTGCGCAGTTCCATCAGGTCGATCAACGAGTTGTCGATGGTCTGCAGGGCGTGGGCGAAGAACACTTCGAGCGAGGCCGGGCTCAATTCCCGCACCACCGCGCCGCGCCCGTTGAAGATCTCGATGATGCCGAGACCGCGCAGGTTCCTCAGCGCCTCGCGCACCACCGGTCGGCTGACGCCCAGCAATTCAGTGAGCTTTGCCTCGGACGGCAGGCTGCTCCCCGGCTGCAGCTGCTCGGCCCGGATATGCTCGAGCAATGCCGCCGAAGCCCGATCTCCAAGCGTGGCATTGTCGAGGCGGCGCAGGGTTGGCGAAAGCGGTTCCATGGCTCGGAGAATAGGTCCGCGCGTCAATACCCGTCAATCTGTCTTACAGCTTGACAGCCTTTCCTTGCCTTCGCTAGCGTCCGGCCAGTTCCTGCCCCAGCGAGTAAACGCATGCCCTCCCCCGACCAAGCCCTGATCGACAGCCTCCGCACCCGTCTCAACACTTCGGTGGTCGGCGACGTGCTCGACACTCTGGGGCTGACCCACCAGTTCCTGCCGCCGCATATCCGCGCCGTGAATCCCGATCACGTCATGGTCGGCCGGGCGATGACCGTGCTCGAGGCCGACGCCGCCTCCGACTACGTCACCCAGGCCCAAAAGACCGACTCCTTCGGACTGATGTTCAAGGCGCTGGATTCGCTCACAACCGGCGAGGTCTACATCTGCACCGGCTCTTCGCCGCGCTACGCGTTGTGGGGCGAACTGATGTCGACCCGCGCCATGAGTCTGGGCGCCACGGGTGCGGTGCTCGATGGCTTCCACCGCGATACCCGCGGCATCAAGGCGCTGGATTTCCCGGTCTTCTCGTCGGGCAGCTACGCGCAGGATCAGCGCCTGCGCGGTCGGGTGATCGATTATCGCTGCCCGATCGAGTTCGACAACGGCGTTCGCGTCGACAATGGCGACGTGGTGTTCGGCGATATCGACGGTGTCGTCATCATCCCGGCTGCCCGCCTTGCCGAAGCGGTGGAGCTGGCGCTCGCCAAGGTGGCCGGCGAGGAGCAGGTCCGCACCCTGATCGAGGCCGGCGGCACCACCGAACAGATCTTCGCCGATACCGGGATCATGTGATGAAGAAACCGCTTCGCTCTGAGGCCTGGTTCGGCGGCACCGGCAAGGATGCCTTCATCCACCGCAGCTGGATGAAGAATTCTGGCCATCCCGAGGATATGTTCGATGGCCGCCCGGTGATCGGCATCTGCAACACCGCCTCCGACCTCACCCCCTGCAACGCGCATTTCCGCCAGCTGGTCGAGCCGATCAAGCGCGGCATCTATGAAGCCGGCGGCTTCCCGGTCGAGTTCCCGGTATTCTCCTGCGGCGAGTCCAACCTCCGCCCCACCGCCATGATGTTCCGCAACCTCGCCTCGATGGATGTCGAGGAGTCAATCCGCGGCAACCCCATCGATGGCGTCGTGCTGCTCGCCGGCTGCGACAAGACCACCCCATCGCTGGTGATGGGCGCCGCCAGCGTCGACCTGCCCTCGATCGTGCTCAGTGGCGGCGCCATGCTCTCGGGCTGGTTCAAGGGCAAGAAGATCGGCTCGGGCACCGATGTCTGGCGCCTCAGCGAAGACGTGCGCGCCGGCGTCATCTCGATGGACGAGTTCCTCGCCGCCGAGGAATCGATGTCGCGCTCGCCCGGCCACTGCATGACCATGGGCACCGCCTCCACCATGGCCTCGATGGTCGAGGCGCTCGGCCTGTCGCTGCCCGGCAATGCCGCCATCCCCGCCGTCGACGCGCGCCGCGCCCGGCTCGCCCATCTCACTGGCCGCCGCATCGTCGAGATGGTCAACGAGGACCTGAAGCTCTCGAAGATCCTCACCCGCGCCGCTTTCGAGAACGCCGTGAAGGTCAACGGCGCCATCGGCGGCTCGACCAATGCGGTGGTGCACCTGCTCGCCATTGCCGGCCGGGTCGGCGTCGAGTTTTCCCTCGACGACTGGGATCGTTTCGGCCGCGATATCCCGACGCTCGCCAACCTGATGCCCTCGGGCGAGCACCTGATGGAGGATTTCTTCTATGCCGGCGGCATCCCGGCGCTGATGAACCGCATCAGCGCCGCGCTGCGGCTCGAGGCGCTGACCGTCAACGGCAAGACCGTCGGCGACAACATCGCCAATGCCGAAGTCTACCTGCCCGACGTGATCCGCCCGCTCGACCAACCGCTGGTGGCGCATGGCGGCATGGTGGTGCTGCGCGGCAACCTCGCCCCCGATGGCGCGGTGCTAAAGCCTTCGGCGGCCACCCCGGCTTTGCTCGAACATCGCGGCCCCGCCGTGGTGTTCAACGACATCGAGGACTACAAGCACCGCATCGCCGACCCCAACCTTCCGATCACGGCCCAGAGCATCATGGTGCTGCGCAATTGCGGGCCCAAGGGCTACCCAGGCATGGCCGAGGTCGGCAACATGGGCCTGCCCGCCAAGCTCCTCGAGCAAGGGGTGCGCGACATGGTGCGCATCTCCGACGCCCGGATGAGCGGCACCGCCTATGGCACCGTGGTGCTGCACGTGGCGCCGGAAGCCGCCGCCGGCGGACCGCTGGCGCTGGTGCGCGAGGGCGACGAAATCACCCTCTCGGTCAGCCGCCGCGAGCTGACGCTGCACGTCGACGAGGCCGAACTCGCCCGCCGCCGCGCCGAGTGGCAGCCCCCGGTCGCGCTGCAGGAATCCGGCTATCGCGGCCTCTATCGCCGCCACGTCATGCAGGCCGACACCGGCGCCGATTTCGACTTCCTGCTCGGCTGCCGCGGCAGCGAGGTGCCGGAAGAGAGCCACTGATTGTCGATGCCCGACGCCCCACGCTAGAAGGGAACACCCACCCACGGAGCCCACCCATGAGCACCACCCCGCCGGTCATCCAGCGTTTCATCGACGCCACCAATGCCGGCGACACCGCCGCCTTCCTCGAAGCCTTCACCCCGGATGCCTTCCTCAGCGACTGGGGCCGCGACTTCACCGGCCGCGCCGGCATTGCCAGCTGGAACGAGACCGACAATATCGGCATGCACTCGAAGTTTCGGCTGATCGAGGTCGAGCCCAAAGGGGCCGACGCGTACCGGGTGCGGCTGGCGGTCAGCGGCAATGGCTACAATGGAGAGGGGACCATGGCGTTCACGCTGGTCGGTGGGCGGATTTCACGGTTGGTGATCAGTTAGGGCGGTGCCCGCTGCCCCACCCCCTCCCGGCCTCCCCCCATCAAGGGGGAAGTGTCAGGCCGGTGGATGAAGCTCGATCATGCCACAACCGCAGAACGGCACCTCCCCCCTTGTGGGGGAGGTTGGGAGGGGGGTGGCCACACACACCAGCCCCGTCCCCCCTACCGCACAATCTCATACAACCGCTTCAGCACATGCCGTGACCGCAGATCCTCGGGATCCGCGCGCATCTGGTTCATCGTATAGCTGAACCCCACCTGCTCGCTCGGCCAGCCGCCATGGATCGAGCCGCCGGCCCCGGAATGCCCGAACGCATCGGGCGCCGGCCCGAACCGGCCCTGCGGCGTCTGCAGTGCCCAGCCGACGCCGAAGGCCATGGCTTCGGCGATATAGGGGTCCATGAAGCGGCTCTGCTCGGCCCGCCCCAGGGCGACCGTCTCCGGCTTCAGGATCGTGACCCCATCGATGCTGCCGCCCTGCGCCATCGCGCCATAATAGCGCGCCATCGAACGCGCCGTGGCGATGCCGCCGGCCCCGCCGATCTCGGCCGCGTGGTAGGCGCGGCTGTTCCAGGGGAGATCTGCCGGGAACAGCGGCGGGTTGCCCCAGATCGAAGCGAACACCGGATCGGCCCGCTGCTCGTCGCTGAACGCCTCGTCATAGGGCAGCATGCCCGGCCCGAGCTCGATCCGCCCCACCCGCGGCTCCAGCGCTTCAGGCAGCCCGATATAGGCCTCGAGCCCCAGCGGCCCGGCGATCTCCTCGGCGAAGAACCGGCCCAGCGTCCGCCCGTCGATCCGCCGTACCAGCGCGCCCACCAGCCAGCCAATGGTGACGGCGTGATAGCAGTGATAGGCGTTCGGATCGGACGCCAGCGGTTGCGCCGCCAGCAGCGTCTCCATCCGCTCGTAGTCGATGTAGTCGGCGGCGCCGAGCGGCGTTGATATCCCCGGCAGGCCGGCGGCATGCGAGGTGACATGCCGCACCAGCACCCGGGCTTTGCCGTTCTGAGCAAATTCCGGCCAGTATTTGGCCACCGGCGCGTTGAGGTCGAGCTGACCACGCTCGACCAGCTTCAGCACGCACCCGGCGAACAGCCCCTTGGTGCCCGAATAGATCACCTGCAGCGTATCGGCCTGCCATGGCCGCCCCGGCGCCGCCATGCCGCCCCAGAGGTCGACGACGAGCTTGCCCTTGTGCACCGCCGCGAACGCCGCCCCGACATCGCCACGCACCGTGAAATTGCGCGCAAACTCCTCCGCCACCGCCTCGAAGCCCGGCGCGACGTGTCCCTGTACCGGCGCCGATTGCGATTGGTAGTTCATTGTACTGTCCACCGAATTTGCGTTCACGTGACAAGCCGACAGAGACGGCCCCCTCCCATCCTCCCCCATGAAGGGGGAGGTGCCCCGCTGGTGCATTTGGCACGATCGAAGACAGAGCCTCGCCTCTTCACCTCCCCCTTCATGGGGGAGGCCGGGAGGGGGCCGTCTCTATCGGTATGCCTCAATCCCCATGCCCAACGGCATCGAACGCTTCGCCGCCGGCCATCAGGTTCAGCACCTCTTCGCGGGTCTTCTCGCCGCGCTTGAACTGGCTGGCCACCCGCCCCTGGATCAGCACCGTGAAGCGATCGCCGACCGAGAGCGCGTGCGTCGCGTTATGGGTGATGAACACCAGCGCAATGCCCTGCTCGCGCGCCTGCTTGATCAGGTCGATGACGATCTTGCTTTCCTTCACCCCGAGCGCCGCCGTGGGCTCGTCGAGGATCAGCAGCTTCGCCCCGAAATACAGTGCCCGGGCGATCGCCAGCGCCTGCCGCTCGCCGCCCGACATGGTGCCCACCAGTTGCTCGGCATCGGCGATGCGGCGGATGCCCATCTGCCGGATCTGTTCGAGCGCGATGCGGTTGGCCGTCTGGTGGTCGAGCCGCCGGAACGGCCCCCAGCCCCTGGTCGGTTCGTTCCCGAGAAAGAAGTTGCGCGCCACCGAAATCAGCGGGATCGAGCCCACATCCTGGTGCACTGTGCCGATGCCATGCGCCTGCGCATCGCGTGGCGAGCGAAAGGTCACCGGCTTGCCGTCGAAGGTCAGCGTGCCGATGGTCGGCGGCGTCACCCCCGACATGATCTTGATCAGCGTCGACTTGCCGGCGCCATTGTCGCCGAGCAGGCAATGCACCTCGCCCGGATGGGCTTCGAGGCTGACATCGTTGAGGGCGATATTGTTGCCGAAGGTCCGGGTGACGCCTTCGAGCGTCATGAGCGCAGCCATCAGAGTTTCTTCTTTCCCCGGTTCAGCGCCAGCTCGCGGATCAGGTTGTTGGTGAGCACGGCGATCACCAGCAGCCCGCCGATGAAGGTGGCGAGCCAGTCGGTCGGCCAGCCGGTGTAGAACAGCCCGAGGCTGACGATGCCGTAGATGAAGGTACCGAGCACGATGCCGATCACCGAGCCGAAGCCGCCCGAGAGCAGCACCCCGCCGATCACCGCGGCGATGGCGGTCTGGAACACATAGCCCTGCCCCGAGGCGGCGTTGCCCTGGTTGTACATCACCGCCGACATGATGCCGACAAAGGCCGCCGACACGGCGGTCCAGATGAAGAGGATCAGCTTGACCCGCGCCACCGGCACGCCGGCGCGCCGCGCTGCGTCGGGGTTGCCGCCGGTAGCAAAGATCCAGTTGCCGAACCGGGTCTGCTTCAGCACCCAGGCGGCGAGGATGGCGGCGCCGAGGTACCAGAGCACGGAGACGTTGAACCCCATCCACTTGGAGCCCAGCACCAGCTCCGCCCATCCGGCATCCTTGAGCGAGACGTTGGACGAGCCCGAGATCAGCCGGCTCAGCCCCAGCGCCGTGCCGGCGAGAATGAAGTTCGAGGCCAGCGTCACGATGAAGCTCGGCAGCTTCGTCGCATTGACCAAGAGCGCATTGAAGCAGCCAACCCCGACGCCGAGGCCCAGGGCCATGACGATGGTGAGTTCGACCGGCAACCCGTAGAACCCGGTGCCCAGCGCCACGATGATCGAGGCGGCGCCGACCACCGAACCGGTCGAAAGGTCGAACTCGCCCGAGATCATCAGCAGGCCCACCGGCAGCGCGATGATCCCCAGTTCGGCCGCGGTGTTCAGCCATCCGGCCGTGCCGGGGATCGAGAAGAACCCCGAGGCCCCGCCGACAATGACGAAGAAGCTGTAGATCACCAAAGCGGCGATCAGCGGCCCGATCCAGACGATCCGCAGCAGCCGCTCGGCAAGGCCGAAGCGGCTCTGCGGTTGAGGCGGATCGGCGATGGTGGTTTCCATGGCAGAGGTCATTTCATCAGGTCCGTCGGAGTTCGAAGGCTAGCGCGGATCGTGGAGATGAGGCGAGAGCGCGGCGGCAACGCGGCTGATAAGCCGGCGCGCACAGAGTACCCCCACCCCTGTCCCCTCCCCGCAAGGGGGAGGGAGACGCCAACTCCAGCGCCAGTGTTCTGGTCTCCTCCCCCCTTGCGGGGGAGGGACAGGGTGGGGGGTACTCTGTGCGCACCGAACCATCCCCACGCCACATCCAATCGCCGGTTGGGGCGGGGGCGCGTCCCCCTCCCCCGCCCTGCCCGTCAGTTCGCGCCGCGCGAGCCCGGGATGCTCTTGTTCACCGCCAGCACCGCCGCGGCGTTTTCCTGCGTCACCATGTAGGGGCCGACGCTGATCACGCCCGACGGGGCCATCTTGTACTTGTTGTACATCAGCGGGATCATCACGCCGTAATAGCCCTGCAGGAACGGCTGCTGGTCGGAGGCAAAGCTCATCTCGCCGGCGGCCACCGCCTCGAGCACGGCGTTGCCGAGATCCATGGTGCCGAGGTCGACGGCGCGGCCGGTGGCGCGCACCTGCTTCACCGATTCCAGCGCATCGACGCCCACCGCGACGCCCAGCGTCACGATGCCGTCTATGGTCTGGTCCTGCATCAGCATGGCGCTGACGGCGGCCTGCACCTTTTGGCTGTTGCCGATATCTTCGGAGGCGAGGATCACCATCTTGGCCTTGCCGCCGGCCTCGGTGACCGCGTCGATATAGCCCTGGCAGCGCTGCTCCAGCACCGGGTTGGCGGCGATCTGGTTGATGCAGAGGCCGTTCTTGACGCCCTTGCCCACGGCGATTTTGCCGCCCTGGTAGCCCATCTGGTAGCTGTCTTCGCCGATAAAGCCGATGGCGCCCAGCTCCTGGTACTTGGCGCCGCCCGAGTTGATGATGATGACCGGGATGCCCTCGGCCGCCGCCTGCTTGATCAGCGGCTCGGTCGGCTCGGGGAAGAAGTTGCCCACCGCGATGGCCGCGGGTTTGCGGGCGATCGCCGCCTCGAACATCTTGGTATAGACCGGCACGATGTCGTTGAAATCGGCCGGCGCCGTCCACTGCGTCTTGACGCCGTAATCCTTGGTGGCCTGGTCGAAGCCCTGCTGCACCGCGCCCCAGAACGGATCCGAGCTCGGCCCGCCCAGCATGATGATCACGTCTTCCTGCGCCATGGCGGTGACCGGCGCCGCGGCGGCCATGACGGCGGCGAGCGCCAGCGCGCTCAGTTTCCTCAGATTCATTGTGTCCTCCCAATGGCGGCCGCCCGCATCCTCCCGACGCACGCCTGCCGCGAGGCGCTCACTCGCGCCTTCGCCATCACGACTATTATGTATTATGTATGATGTAAAGCGCTCAGCGGAGGTTTCGCATGGCGAGGATGGCGCGCACCTCGCCGGCAAGCGCCTTGCCGAGGATTTCGTGCGACGCCTCATCCATGTGGATGCCGTCAATGCCGGCCCGCACCACCTTGTTGGCATCGAAATGGAAGCACCCGGTGCGGTGCGCCACCTGTTCGAGATAATGCGCATGGTCGCGGCAGCGCTGGTGGCCGATGCCCCAGATCGCCGGCTCCGCCTCCTCGGTGATCGAGGGCGGCGTCACCACCAGCACTTCCGGCGGATGCTCCACCATGGCGAAGTGCCCCTTGATCATCTGGATCAGCGTCAGCGTGCCGCGCGCCGAGTTGTAAGCGGTGATCGACAGCTGGTCCTTGAAGTCGTTGGTGCCCAGCATGACGATCAGCACGTCCATCGGCGCATGCGATTCGAGGATCGGGATCAGCGTGCGCGAGCCGTTCTTGTGCGTGCCCTCGATCGGATCGTCGAACACCGTGGTGCGGCCGCTGAGCCCCTCCTCGACCACCCAGCTGTCCGGCCCGAGCTCGCGCCCCATCACATTGGCCCAGCGCCGCGCCGGCACGATCCGGTCCGGCGTCTGCGCGATATTGGCGAAGGGCGGGCACCCCCAGGTATTGGAGTCGCCGAAGCAGACGATGGTAGGCATGCAGCAGTTCCCTCGAGCCCGCGACGCGGCGGCATTGCCTTGGCGACGCAGCCTGAGGTATAAATCCTACCTAATGAGAATGACAACCGGGTGGATTCGCCATGGCAGGGCGAGCCGGCCCGGCGAAACGCCGTTGGAAAGACCGCTCGCGTGACCGTCTATCGCCGCCCGGATCCGATCCCCCTGCGCCGTTCGGCCGTCGCCTCGACTGGCGGGCTGGCAACCGTCAAGCACGCGCCCGAAGATCTCAACCGGCTGGTGGCCCGCGAGATCTTTCAGGCCATTGCCTCGGGCCATTTCCCGGTCGGCAGCATCCTCCCCAACGAGCACCAGCTCAGCGCCGAGCTCGGCGTCAGTCGCACCGCACTACGCGAAGCGATCAAGGGGCTGGCTTCCAAGGGGCTGGTTGAAACCCGCCGCAAGCGTGGCACCCTGGTGCTCGACCGCAGCCGCTGGGACATGCTGAACCCCGAAGTGATCGCCTGGTCGCGCAAGCTCGGCTCAGCGCGGGTCAGCGAGGAGCTGTGGACCGCCATCGCCAGCACCCAGCCCGCCATGGCCGCCGAAGCCGCCGGCCGCCGCCATGCCGGCCGCGTCGCCGAAGCGGTGCGCAGTCTCGCCGGCGCCGGCACGCCGGAGGCCAAGCGCACCGGCCTCGCCGCCCTGCTGCTCGAGATCGCCAATGCCAGCGGCAACCGCTTCCTCATCTCGTTCACCGCCGCCTGCGTCGGCAGCCTTCTCACCGATGACGTGGCGTTTCTCGACCGGCTCGTCGCAACGATCGACATGGCGGCGCTCGGACGGCTGGCGCCATTGCTCACATCAGGCAACGGCGAAGCCGCCGCCGACCTGCTGCGCCGGGCGCTGGTCCGCGAGACCGTGTCGGCTTAGAGCTACCGGCCTCTCCGAGATCCTCCCCCGCGTGGCGGGGGAGGGGGGCCGCCCGAAAGGTGGTGGAGGGGGCGGCAAGAGGCGCTGTGAGTCTGGCTCCCCCCTCCACCAGCTTCGTTGGTTCCCCAACGGTGAGCGCCTGCGGCGCTCATCCGTGACCCGCCGCGCGGGGGAGGATCAAGGAGAGGCCCGTGCTCGGGCAGTGCGCTTCACTCGCAGATGTTCTACTCTCCCGCGAAACGCTTTTGGAGGAGAGCGCATGCTGGCCAAAGCCGAGCTGGTCGATGATCTCGCGCCGTCTGCCTTCGCCGGCATGGATCGCGAGCTCGCGCCGTTCGTGTTTCTGGCGCGCGCCCAGGCCCTCGGCATTCCCGGCGCCCTCGTCACCCTCAGCGCCATCGATGGCGGCGCCCCCAAGGCGCTCGGTACCCATATGGCGGTGCTGGCTGATGGCCGGCATCTCGGCCATGTCTCGGGCGGCTGCGTCGAGCCCGCCATCGCCGCCGAGTTCGCGCCGCTGATCGCAACCGGCGAGGACCAGACCTTCCGTTTCGGCCGCGGTTCGCGCTTCATCGACATCCGCTTTCCCTGTGGCGGTGGCGTCGACCTGATGCTGCACGCGCAGCCGAGGGCCGAGCTGCTGGCCGAAGCCATCGCCCGCTTCGCGCGGCGCGAGGCCTTCGCCATCGCCTTCGACCCGGCACGCTCCACTGCCACCATCACCGACGACCCAGCCGCCACCGGTTGGCGCGATAGCGTCTTCATCCGCCGCTACCAGCCGCGCACCCGGCTGCTGCTGGTCGGCCGTGGCCCGGAATTCGAGGTGATGGCTCGCGTCAGCGCCGCCGCCGAGTTCGACCTGCAGCTCGCCACCCCTGACGAAAGCTCGGTCCACGCCCTCGCCGCGCTCAATGCGCCGATCGAACTGCTGACCACCCCGACGCAGGCGTTCGAACTGCCGATCGACCCGTGGACGGCGACGGTGCTGCTGTTCCACGAACACGAGTGGGAAAACGCCATCCTCGCCCGCGCCGCGGTCGCCGACGGCTTTTATGTCGGGGCGCTGGGCAGCGTCAAAACCCATGGTCTGCGCCGCGCCCGCCTCGGCGCCATGGGCCTGTCGCCAGAAGCCATCGAGCGCATCCACGGCCCGATCGGCCTGATCGACCGGGCCCGTGACCCCGGCATGCTGGCGCTCTCCGTCCTCGCCCAGATCTCGGCCACCCGCGCCCAGCTCGACCGTGGCTGAACGCATCGCCGCTCTGGTCCTCGCCGCCGGCCTCTCGACCCGCTTCGGCGGCGACAAGCTGCTGCACCCCCATGCCGGCAAGCCGCTGGCGGCCCACATCGCCGATACGCTCGCGGCGATGTCGCTGACCTGGCGCATCGCCATCGTGCCACCCGCACCGTCGCCGCGAAGAGAATTGTTTGCCGAACGCGGCTTCGAGCTGGTCACCAACCCCGACCCGCACCACGGGATGGGCGCCTCCCTGGCGCTCGGCGCGCAACGCGCCACCGAGCTCGACGCCGAAGCCCTGCTGGTCTGCCTCGCCGACATGCCCAACATCACCGCCGCGCACCTGATGGCGCTGCTCGCCGCCGGCGAGAACAGCGACGCGGTCGCCACCCGTTTCGACGACACGCGCGGTCCACCCGTGCTCTTTGCCCACCGCCTGTTCTCCGACCTCGCGGCGATCACCGGCGACCAAGGCGCCAAGCACCTGCTCGCCAACGCGGCGCTCGTTGCGGCGCCACCGGGCCTGGCGCGTGATTTCGACACCTCAGCGGATTTCAACCAGCGATGATCGACTTCGACGCCGCCGTCGCCCTTGTCGCCGGCCGGGCAGAAACCCGGCTCAGCGGCATTGACGGTCTCCCGGTTTCCGGCAAATCGACGCTGGCCGGCCGGCTCGAAACCGAGCTCGGCGCGCAGGTCCTCTACCTCGACGATTTCGTCCGCCCGGAAACCGAATGGCGCGGCCGCATCAAAGCTGCCTTTCCGTTCGAGTACATCCGATACGCCGAATTCCTCGCCGCGGCAGAGGCGCTCGCCCACGGCGAAGCCATCCGCATCCCGCTCTACGACTGGAGCACCGGCCGCGTCGGCGACGCGCATCGCGAAATCCGGCCGGAGGGCCTGGTGGTGGTGGAAGGCGTCTCGGCGCTCCACCCCGACCTGGCCCCACTCTACGATCTGCGGCTATGGGTCGAGAGCGACGCGACGACCACGCTGGCGGCGAGCCTCGCCCGCGGCGTCGGCGACTGGGAACGCGAATGGCGGGACGTGTTTATGCCGAGCGTGGCGATCTACCTGGAGACGGAACCGAAGCGACGGGCGGACTATGTCGTTGCTGGGCGGGGCGCGTAGCTCACGGAGCGCGCAGTCTGGTGGCCCTCTCCCGCAGGCGGGAGAGGGCGCCCGACTGCACCATCAGCGCTCCGGCAACCCCGGCAACAGCTTCGCCAGGGTGATCGGAAAGTCCCGCACCCGCACGCCGGTGGCATTGTACACCGCGTTGGCCACCGACCCACCGGTCCCGCCAGCCCCCAGTTCGCCGATCCCCTTCACCCCCAGGTGGTTGGCCTTGTCGTCAAAATCCTCGAGCATGATGGCGTCGATAGCGGGGATGTCGGCATGGGTCGGGATCAGGTATTCGGCGAAATCCCCGTTCACCCAGTGACCATGGCGCGGGTCGAGCACCCCGGCTTCCTGCAGGGCGGCGCTGACGCCCCAGATCATCCCGCCGATCAGCTGCGAGCGCGCCGTCTTGGCGTTGAGGATGCGGCCCGCCGCGAACACCCCGAGCATGCGCCTCAATCGCACTTCGCCGGTATCGATATCGACCCCGACCTCGGCGAACGACGCGCCATAGGTATATTGCGCGTGGGTGCGGTAGTTCGGATCCTCGGAATTATCGAGCGTCCTGCCGGTTTCCTCGATCCCCTCGGGGAAATGCCGGCGTACCTCGGCGAAGATGTCGTTGTAGCCGGTCCCCGCGACGAGGGCGATCCGCGCCCGCAGGGCCGCAGCGGCCCGGTCGGCAGCGACGGTGGTGTTGGCGGCGCCCCATGAGCCGCCGGCGCCATTGCCCTTGGGGTGTTTGGTGTGGGCCAGCTCGACCTTGATCAGGCTCATCGGCACGCCCAGCGCCTCGGCCACCACCTGCGCCACGATGGTATAGGTGCCGGTGCCGATATCGGTCATGTCGGAGCGGACGATCACAAAACCGTCCGGGTCGATCCGCACCAGCACCTCTGCCGATGTCTGGTAGTGCCCGCGCATCGACGAGGCGACGCCGTAACCGACCAGCCAGCGCCCGTCGCGGCGGCTTGCCGGCCGGGTCGGCCGGTCGCGCCAGCCGAACTGCTCGGCCCCTTCGCGCAGGCAATCGGCCAGCCGCCGCCCGCTCAGCGGCAGCCGCTTGTCGGGGTCGATATGGGTGTCGTTGCGCAACCGCAGTTCCACCGGGTCGATCCCGAGCTTCTCCGCCAGCTCGTCCATCGCCGATTCCAGCACCATCAGCCCGGGCAGCTCGCCGGGGCCGCGCACCGGCTCGCCCGGCTGCAGGTCGAGCGCCTGGTGTGCCTGCCGGGTCAGCCGGTTGGGCGAGGCGTAGAGGGCCTTCCCCACCGACGACACCCCTTCGTCCCAGGCGTCGTCGGTGCGCACCTGGATCAGCGCGTCATGGCCGAGTGCGGTGAGCTGACCGTTCGGCGTCGCGGCGAGCCGCACCCGGCTGATCGAGGCCGGCCGGTGCCCGACCAGCGTGAATACCTGTCGCCGGGTCAGCATCAGCTTCACCGGCTGGCCCAGCGCCATCGTCGCGAGCGAAGCCAGCACCGCCTCGCAATGCAGCACGATCTTCGAGCCGAAGCCGCCGCCGACATAGGCGCTGTCGATGCTGATCAAGCTCGGATCGATCCGGAGCGTCTTGCCGAGCCCCGTGGTCAGCTGGTTGACCATCTGCGCGGTGAGATGAAGGTGGAGGTGCCCGTCGCGCCAGTCGGCGATGCACGCATGGAGCTCCATCGGCTGCGAGAAATGGTAGGGCGTGGTGTAGGTCTCCTCCACCGTCACCGGCCCTTCGCGCATCGCCTGGTCGACATCGCCTGCCCGCGACGGCCGCCGCCACTTGAGCTCCGGTCCGAACCCGGCAAGGGCAAACGCCCCCGGCTCGACCTCGTATTCTACCGCGATCAGCCCGGCCGCCGCCCGTGCCTCCTCAAAGCTCTCGGCCACCACGAAGCCGATCGGCTTGCCGTAATAGTCGATCTGGTCGGTCGCCAGCTCCGGCCGCGCCCGATCCATCATGTCGCCTTCGATGCCCTCGGCCGGCCCCTGCTCGGGCGCATTCTCATGCGTCCACACCAGCCGCACCCCCGGCGCCGCCTTGGCGGCCGCGATGTCGATCCGCGCCACCCGGCCCTTGCCGATGCCGGCCCCGAGGATGAAGCCATGGAGCGTCGGCCCGGCCTCCTGCCGCTCGGCCGAATAGGCGGCCCGCCCGGTGACCTTGATCGGCCCGTCGGTGCGGCTGATGCCCTGCCCGATCATGGCCGGACCTCCGTCGCCTGCGCCAGCGTCGCCTTGAGCGTCCGCCGCACCAGGGGCAGTTTGTAGGCATTGTCTGCCGTCGGCGTCGCCCCTTCCAGCGCCAGGTCCGCCGCGAGATCGGCGTCCGCTCCCCCTTCCGCCGCCTCGACGCGCCAGGGTTTTGCCGCCAGCCCGCCAAAGGCCAGCCGAACGATTTCGCCTTCCCGCGCCACCAGCGCCACCGTGACATTGGCGAACGCATAGGAGGCGCGCTCGCGCACTTTGCGGTAGGCGTGCACCCCGCCGACCGGCGCGGGCAGCGTCACCGCGGTGATCAGTTCGCCCGGCTCGAGCGCCGTCTCGATCTCCGGCGTATCCCCCGGCAGCCGGTGAAATTCGGCAATGGGGATCGAGCGCGTCCGCCCGCCCGCGCCCACCGTCTCGACCGTTGCGTCCAGCGCCCGGAGCGCCACGCACATGTCGGAGGGGTGGGTGGCGATACAGGCATCGCTCACCCCGAGCACCGCGAGATTGTGGCTGAGCCCGCCAATGGCAGCACAGCCCGAGCCGGGGCGCCGCTTATTGCAGGGCATGTCGGTATTGTAGAAATACGGGCACCTTGTGCGCTGCATCAGGTTGCCCGCCGTGGTTGCATTGTTGCGCAGCTGCCCCGAAGCGCCCGACACCAGCGCCCGCGCCAGCACCGCATAATCGCGCCGCACCCGCCGGTCAGCCGCGAGATCGGCATTGCGCACCAGCGCCCCGATCCGCAAGCCGCCCGCCGCCGTCGGCTCGATCGTATCGAGCCCCAGCCGGTTGACGTCGATCAGATGCTGCGGCGCTTCGATGCCGAGCTTCATCAGGTCGAGCAGGTTGGTGCCGCCGGCAATGAACCGCGCTCCCGGCCGCGCCGCCGCGGCCTCCACTGCCTCTCCCGGGCTCGCCACCCGCTCATAGCTGAACGGCTTCATGCGCCTTCTCCCAGGTAGTCGCGGATCGCCGCCATGATGTTGGGATAGGCGGCGCAGCGGCAGAGATTGCCGCTCATCCGCTCGCGGATTTCTGCGTCGCTCAACGGGATCGGCGCGTCGAGATCGCCGGTGACGTGGCTCGGCACGCCGGCCCGGATCTCCTCGATCACCGCGAGCGACGAGAGGATCTGCCCCGGCGTGCAGTAGCCGCACTGGAAACCGTCATGCTCGACAAACGCCGCCTGCATCGGATGCAGCGCTTCGGGCGTTCCCAGCCCCTCGATGGTCGAAATCGCGTCGCCCTCGTGCATCACCGCGAGGCTGAGGCAGCTATTGATGCGCCGGCCGTTCACCAGCACCGTGCAGGCCCCGCACTGCCCCTGGTCGCAGCCCTTCTTGGTGCCGGTGAGCGTCAGGTGCTCGCGCAGCGCATCGAGCAGCGTCACCCGCGGATCGAGCGATAGCACATGGGTCTCGCCGTTGACGCTCAGCGTCACCGGCAACCGGGGCGTTGCGGACATGGATTTCCCCCCTCGAGAAAAGCAGGGTGAGCGTAGAACGGTTTTGGGAAAAAGCCAGAGGCGAGAAGCACCGGCCTCTCCGTCATCCTCCCCCGCGTGGCGGGGGAGGGGGACCACCCGCAGGGTGGTGGAGGGGGGAGCCAGAACCTGAGACTCTCGCCCGCCCCCCCCCCCCCCCCCCGGCGGCCCCCCCCCCCCCCCCCCCCCCGGGGGCCCCCCCCCGCCCCCCCCCCCCCACCACTCCACCACACTGCTCCAAACACCCCCATCCACAAACACCAACACCCAGCCACCTTCCCC